>ERZ772867.10-NODE-10-length-273890-cov-9.918769_pt1 | contig 273890 bp, 268 predicted proteins | sample MGYA00511341_ERZ772867 | MGnify/ENA primary metagenome ERZ772867 (study PRJEB29015, sample SAMEA2737707) | human gut metagenome | biome: human gut; feature: human-associated habitat; material: faeces | place: China | collected 2012 ... | reverse complement strand
TTTCTGTATTCCTGGTTCTGTTGCTGACCACAGAAAAGTAGGTCTTGGACATGGTAACTTAGGAAAGATGTTACTTGAAGAAGAAACAGAATGTTTCGCATTCCTTGCAGGACATGAATCATTCGCAGCTGCTGAAGGTGCTATCGGTATCGCTGAAAAAGCTAACAAGGTTCGTAAGAAACCTTTAAGAGTTATCTTAAATGGTCTTGGAAAAGATGCAGCTCAGATTATTTCAAGAATTAATGGTTTCACATATGTTGAAACAAAATATGATTATAAAGAAGCTAAGTTAAACATTGTTTACGAAAAAGCTTACTCAGATGGACTTCGTGCAACTGTTAAATGTTACGGTGCTGACGATGTACAGGAAGGTGTTGCAATCATGCATCACGAAAACGTTGGTGTATCTATTACAGGTAACTCAACAAACCCAACTAGATTCCAGCATCCTGTTGCAGGTACATATAAGAAAGAATGTATCGAACAGGGTAAGAAGTACTTCTCAGTAGCATCAGGTGGTGGTACAGGACGTACACTTCATCCAGATAACATGGCTGCAGGTCCAGCTTCATATGGTATGACAGATACATTAGGACGTATGCATTCAGATGCTCAGTTCGCAGGTTCTTCATCAGTTCCAGCTCACGTTGAAATGATGGGATTAATCGGAATGGGTAATAACCCTATGGTTGGTGCTACTGTAGCTGTAGCTGTTTCCGTTGAGGAAGCTGCAGAGGCAGGTCGCTTCTAGTTTGAAAGTGGCTTAAAACCGCATAAAACCGCTTAAAACGGGCATTTACAGGGCAAATCAAATTCGATGTAAATCGGTTTGGTTTGCCCTGATTTTTTTATCTACTTGCATCTACTTGCTACAAAATATGTGCTACTTGCTACGGAGTTATCTGTTTACTTGCTACGCATCTCATCCTTGTATTTAGATTGTAAGTTATCTTTAGAAATAAGTTCGGTCTGAAGCCCACCAATAAAAAGTGTAATTTATTATTTTTAAAGGAGGCTTTTATATGGCTAAGTCAAGAGGTAATGGTCAGGGTAGTGTTACCAAGATTAAGGATACGAAAGGCAAAATTAAGTATCAAATTAGGGTTACAGTAGGTAGCGAGTTTGATGCTGAGAAGGAAAAGTTTAGATATATCTCCAAGTCGCTAGGGGTATATAAGACTAAAGCAGAAGCAGAGGCGGTTCTTGCAGAGTATAATTCCAGTCCTTATGACCTAACTAATAAGATTACTACAGTAGGTGAACTTTATGATTATTGGAGTGAAACATATTTTGAGAAGGTAGTTCCGAGTGCTAAACGAAGCGTTGAGTCAGCTTGGGCTTATTGTGAGAGTATCAGAAATCTTAAATTGAAGAAATTAGGTAGTTCTCATATCAGAGATGTAATGGAAAATGGAACACGAGAGGTAATCAGGGGTAGTAAGAAAGAAGTAAGACATACTTCTATAAATACTAAGCTTCGTATCAAGTCTTTATTCAATCTTATGTTGGATGAAGCTGTGGGTTTGAAATTAGTGACAAGTAATGTGGCTAGAGCTTTTGATGTTAAGGATATGAGGAAAGAAGCTGACTATCAGAAGAAAAAGAAAGAGAGTTTTTCTAATGAGGAGCTTGAAATCTTATGGAATAATCTTGACTACAGATTCATGGATATGCTTTTGATTGGTATTTATTCAGGTTTTAGACCGTCAGAGCTTTGTAATATAGAAATTAAAAATGTGGACTTAGAAAATAATATTATAGTCGAGGGTATGAAAACAGAAGCTGGTCGTGATAGAGTAGTTCCAATCCACCCACTTATCAAGCCATTAGTTGAGGCAAGATTTAAGCAAGCAATCAAACTTGATTCAAGATGGTTATTCAATGATATTTACTCGCCAACGAGTAAGCATGTTACTTACGATAAGTTCAGACACAGATATGAAGAGATTATGCGTTATTTTGGCATACAAAACAAAACAGGACATTGTGTGAGAGTTACTTTTATTACAATGGCATATACAGCAGGACTTCCAGAGTACGCAATTAAGCGTATTGTAGGTCATAGTCTAAAGGGAAATGTTACAGATGCTGTATATAATAGAGTTACTCCAGAGCAGTTATATCGCTTTATTTGTATGATTCCAAAGTATATGGATGAAGAAGCACAGAGAAAGATTCAGGCAAGTGACGAATTATTAAGAGTCCTTGAAGAGCTTATTACAAATATGAAAATTGAAAAATAAATTCTTTCAGGGGTAGTTATCGAGGCACTAAGTGTAAAAGCTTAGTGTCTTTCTTTGTTTCAGGGGTAGTCCTAAGACCGGTCTTATGATATAATATTCTTCAAAATAGAGAAGGAGATTATATTATGGCAGCACAAGATATCTTAGACAGTATGTTCCCAGTTGCATGTGCAGGTGTTCAGAACATCAATAGAAACAATGATTTAACAGAGCAGGAAGTAAATATATTATATTCTGTTGTAGATGACTTTGACAACCAAAAAGAAAAGTATGATTGGAAGTCAGCAGTTCAAACTATTTCAGGGGTAGCATCTAGGTTTGTTGCCAAGTCTAATAGTAAAAACAATCAGATAGCTATGCCTTTACTTATACAACAAACGATATTCTTTATGGCAGTTAGAGGGGAAGATTATAAGTTATATAAGCAAACAGAGCTGATGTATGAATTTACAGGCAGAGCAGAGTATAACCCAAAAGGTAAGTATATTTGCAACAATAATACTACGTTGAATATGGGTAAGATATTTAGTAAATTACCATACGACTATAAGTATTACAGGAGTTGTAGGGATTATAAATTTGAATACAACTCTTTGTCAAGGGTAGCCTACTCTCAGCCAGTAATATTATTTAGCTATAATGGGCAGAAGGATAAAGAATTAGGTATAGCTGTAAAAAATCTTGTTTATCAGGCAGGAAAATATACCAAGTTTGTAGATGTATTTGGAGGGACAGGCTCTGCATCTCTGGCATTTCCTAAGAGAGGGTATGGGGAAGGAAAAAGAGGTTATGTTCCTTACAAATATAATGATTTAGATGCTGATTTATGTAATTTGTACACAGTAATAAAGTCAGAAGATTATAAGGTATTGATTGAGGAACTTTATAAACTCAAGTCAGCGTTAGAGGGTGGAGAACAGCTTGAGGGAATAGATTTCAATAATGAAATGATAAAGTTCTTTAATAGAGCAACTAGTGCATCACAAAAGACAAGAGATACTCAGCAAAGTAAGTCAGGAGAAACAGCAATACTTGATTTTTCTGGTGCTGAAACGAGGGTTGATTTCGCTGATGTAGTTAAATATATAAATGATATTTGTGAAAATGTTAATTTTATGCAAGGTAATTTTGAGTATTCAGGGGTAGTTTATACAAAAGCGGAGCTTTTAGAGAAACTTGGAAGTTTAAAGTCTGATTATGATAAGTTTATGGCATATATAGCTGAAAGTAAGTTTTATGAGAAACTTGGTTCAGAGGTTAATTTTCATGATTTGAAAGCTACAAGAGAGTTAGATGATGAAAATAAGGATTCATATGTAGAAAATGTAAGAGATGCTGAAAAGCGTAATTATCAAGCAAGATTCTATCAGTATTATGCTTATTTTTCAAATATATTAACTTCAGGGGTAGGTACACCAGTCAGAAAGGCATTAGCTATTATATTTGTAAAGACATTAGCTACAATGGGTGATGTAGGAGTAAGTCAGATAAATAAAATGACAGCTACTCGTGGCTCTAAAAATGCAGCCAAATGGAGACATTTCTTATATCCTACAGAGAAGTCATCAGATAAATGCCCAGAGCAGAAAGATATTATTGAAGAGTTACATGAGCAGTTTCAAAGAATAGATATTATAAGTGATGATTTTAAAGCTGTTATAGATTCAGTCACTCAAGAGGTTATTGCCGAGAAAGAAGATTTGAAGGGTAAAAATAGTAAGGTTAATCCAGAAGCATTGTTTTATGTGGATAGCCCTTATATAGCAACTGTAAATTATAAAGTAGGTATGTTTAAGCCACAGGATATGCTAGAGCTTATTGAAAAATTATATACGACTTCAGAGGTAGGAAATAAGTTTATTTTTTCTTGTAGAGCTTGTGGAACTAAGATGAGTAAAGCAAGCAAAGGAGATATGAAATCTATAGATACGGCAATTGTGGAAACAGTATATACTCATTTCAATGATATTTTCTTAGCAAATAGTAAGCCACTTTGGGTAGTAACTATTTCAAGAGATTCCAGCAAGGATTTCTTTACTGACCTTGTAGCCAAGCATGAAAAAGCAGAGATAATGATTACAAACTATGAAGTGCAGGAGTTTGAGCCAAGTCCTTTATATCCAAAGGCTAAGTATGAAGTATATCCATTTAAGAATTTCATTTATAAGTTAGGACAATATTTAAAATAAAAATAATATTAAGCATTTAAGAGCAAGGAGTTCATATCCTTGCTCTTTTTCCATTTTATAAGTTGGTTGGGATTTTGAGTATGTGTGTGATATCTCTCATATAAAAATATGTTATGTATGAAACAAAAAAGGAGGCTTTGCTAATGAATAAACCTTTGTTAAGTGCAAGAGAGGCAAGTAATTTAATAGGTTGCTCAATTTCAACCTTAGACAAGTATGAGCAGGAGAGGTTGTTAGTTCCAATTATGAGAGTAGGTGTCAAGAGATATTACTCAGAAGGTCAAGTTAATGATTTTATTGTTGACTGTTGCAGGGGTAGTAATGATTCTTTTGAAAGTAATTTGACTTTTCTAACAGCAACAGATGTTCGTAGAAAACTATCAATAAGTGTAACAACGTTAAATGAGTTAGAAAAGCAGGATATTTTAAAACCCTGTAGGAGACTGCCTTTAAATGGTAAGAGGTTATACTTGGAAAGTGATGTAAATAAGTTGTGTCAGGGGTAGTAAACAGTTATAGTTAATCTAATAATATCTATAATTAACCTAAAAGTCTTATCATATTCTAGTAGATTTATTTAGATTTTAACTTTTTAGTTTATGCCTTTTGGTAACCATAAAAAATAACAAATTTAATGTAAAAAATACCTTTAGATTTATCATATTTTTAATGCTTTCTTTGGTAACCACATCTCAAATTATACTTTATAACTTTGAAAGATGGTGATTATACATGGAGCTTAGAAACGTAAAAATCTTATTGATTCCAACAAAAGAGCAACGTCAGAAATTTTATGATTTTTCATATTATGCTGACCTTATGTATAATCAGGCTATTGATTGGAATAATGAGCTTTATGATTCTGAAGGTATTTTTTATTCTAAGTTTGATTTAATAAATATGTTACCAGCTTTCAAGGAAGAGCATCCAGAGTTTGCATCTGTTGATAGTTTTGTTTTAAAGACAGCAGTTACAGATTTCAGAACAGCTTTAAATCGAATGAAGCATGGTGCTAAGTATCCAAGATATAAGAAGATAGGCAAACAGTTATCTTTTGGTACTCGTAATGATAGATTAAAAGTCTTTGAAAATAAAGTACAAATTAGTTCAATAGGGATAGTAAAGTGTAAGCATTGTCATTGGTTAACTAAAACTAAAACTGATGAAGAGTTGGCTTGTATGTCTTGGCATAATCCAAGAGTAAAGTTTGATGGTAAGTACTGGTTCTTGTCAGTTGGAGTAGAGGTTGATTTAACTTCAGATGAGGTAACTGATGAAATAATAGGGGTAGATTTAGGTGTTCGTAAAACTATTTATACTTCGAATGGAATTACAAAGCCAAATATAAATAACTCACGAAAAGTAGTAAATCTTGAGAAGCGAAAGAAGCGACTTCAGAAGAAAGTGTCAAGAAAATATGAGTTAAATAAGCATGGTAAGAAGTATATAAAAACTAAGAATATCAAGAAAACTGAAAGACAAATCAGGTTAATTGATAGAAAATTAAGTTGTATTAGAGAAAACTATAATCAAACAATCACAAATGAGTTAATTGCATTACATCCTAAGCGAATTATGATAGAAGACTTAAATGTAAGTGGTATGTTAAAAAATAAGCATTTAAGTAGGTCTATACAACAGCAGTGTTTTTATCGACTTAGACAGTTGTTAATTGAAAAGGCACTAAATACAACGACAACGCAAATAGGGGTAGTTGATAGGTTCTACCCATCAAGCAAAACCTGTAGTCGTTGTGGTTATATAAATAGACAGCTTAAGTCAGAAGAAATATATAAATGTCCTAAATGTGGACTCATAATCGATAGAGATTATAATGCATCAATAAACATTCGTGATTGTAAAGATTATAAAATTGTAGCTAATTAATATTGAAAATATAGTCAGTATAAGACTTTAAAACCTACCAGACTGTTACTGGGAAGTCAAGCCTTGATAGGATTGATGTAGTAGCTTCGGCAAGGCATTCAATCAAGATAGGAAAAATCTATAAGTATATTAGATATTTAGTATATTTTAGCAGATTTTGTTAACAGTAGTTACTAATTTTTCCTTTTTAAGTGTAAAGTATCATTTTCAAATATAGCAAAAATTCAATGAAAATCAACACCAACTATAATAGCTACTCCAGAAAATACACCAGTCAGATAATAAGAGAGATTACTAGGAAACATAGTATTCTCTCTTATTTTTTATGTAGGAACCAATTTTAGGTAGCATATTTTCCCAAAACTTCAAGGTAAAAGTGATTTAGTAAAGTCTTGTTTGAGCAATAAGTTCAATGGTGTTTTTCTGGTATTTTTTGAGTGTTTCAGGGGTAGTTATAAGTCAGATATTACTATATAGAATACTTATTTTTAGGAGTTATGTTCACAAGCAAATCTAAGTTAGCTGATGAACAATATTTAAGGAGTATTAGATATTAAGTTATGTTCATGAGCAAAACACAGTTAGCTGGTAAACATACTTTGAGTAGCAATAGATATTAAGTTATGTTCACGAGCAAATCTAAGTTAGCACACGAACATTTTTCAAGTTAATTTTTCACATATTGCATATCAAATTATATTGTCAAATAGCAAAAGGTTTGGCATTTTAAAAATTTGAAAGTGAGGTAGCAAATATGAGTTTTGTAGATAATGAAATTTTTGACAATGTTATTGTAGGAGAATACAGAGATGATAATGGAAAAATCATTAAGAATGTATATACAACTAAAGACGATGCAGCATTAGTTATAGGTCTTAGTACTTTGGAAAATTTGCTTGCAAAGGCTAACTCAGGGGTAGGTAGAAGTTTTACATTTATGACTTTTGATGAGGCAAACGAAGCTTATGGCGAGAAGATTCGTGCCAATTATAGAAAGGAATTAAAAGCCAAGAGAGAAGCCAAGTTAAAAGCCAAGCAAGAGCAGCAGGAGGCATTACAGGTAGAACAGGAACCAGTTGTATCACAGATAACCTATGAAGAAGCTAATAAGTTATATGGAGATAAAATTCGTCAGGAGTATCAGGAAGAACTCAATAAATCAGGGGTAGTTCTTCAGTCGGAAGATACAAAGGAAAACCATATAGATGCATCTAAGAAAAATCTTAGTATTGCTAACAATGTAAGAGTTGCACAAGCTGATAGAGATAAGACCATGATAATCAAGTTAATTGCTTATGGTAAAACAAAGCAGGAAATTATAGAAACTCAGGATTTCAGTCGTACAAAGGTAGAAAGAGTTATTAGAGAATTAAAAAGCCAAGTAGATAAGAATGGCTTACAAGGAGCTGAGGATTATGTAAATAATCTAGTAAAGACTTATTCAGGGGTAGTAATTGAAACGCCAGATGAAGATAATAGGCAAATTTCCAGTTTCATTCTACTGTATCATTGCTCTTACAAAGAGATGCAGAAAGCTTTAGAAGAGAAGAGATTAACAGAAGAAGCAAAGCAACGAAAGATAGATGAATTTCATAACAAGGTACAGGCAGAAGCCAATCAAGCAGCAGAAGAACATATGAAGCATGTAGATGAAGAGTTGACAAAGTTAGGTATCACAAGAACACCAGAAAAGCCTGTAGCCAAATATGATAAAGATGGAGATGAAATAGCTGATATTGATTCTATATTAAGTCTTGTTTCAGGGGTAGATACCACACAGGTTTCAAAGCCTGTAGAAACACCAGATACATCAGCAGATGTCAACTTTTACATTGATAAAATGAATGAGCTACAAAAGAAAGCTGACAGACGAGAGCAGATATTACCTACAAAACAGGAAGTTTATGCAAGTGATAGCGAAGCTGATGATTGGGGTGAGTAATATGTTCGTAAAGTATATATTTGGCAGTCCTTGTAAAGGACATATTTATAGGTTTGATAGTCCTATGACTGATAGAGAGATAATTAGCTTTGGTCGAATGTTGGTGGCTCAGTCAGGCATTATAGATGAAAATGATTTTACCTATGAGCAAGTGGAAGGTTTTGAGGCATCTATAAAAACTGGTAGCCTTACCCAACAAGAAGTCAAGGAATAATTGAACCAAGTATGTTTTCATCTTTCAGGGGTAGATTTCTTTAAGTTATTTTTCTGAGCGTTTAGTCCACATAGCCCAAACTAATATACTATGAAAATTTTATTGGGAGTCATTCAGTTCATTAGACAGCATTGATATTGTTCATTATAGAAGATTCTATTTCGTAAAACTGATTTCAAAATATATCTTGTGTAACGGGAAAAATATATTTGAAATTTTTTGAAATCAGGAGGACAAAGTAATGAGTTTAAATCAGTTAATGCAGTTTGAAAATATGGATGATGTACAGCGTATTCAGGTAATCGGAAGTATTCTGATGGCTAACGGAGCAAAGAGGATTGTAAGATATTCACGAGGTAAAAAGTCAATCGTGAATATTGATTACATAAGAGAAGGTATCCCTTATGTGTTTATTGAAATTATCAACAATGATAAGGGGTATCATACTTTCAATTTTATTGATTACGATATTTACAATGAATTAGTAGTCAATAAGGGGTACGTTTTCAGAGCGGAGGTTTGTCATCACGATAAAAAGATGTCAATCCAATATGGTGCAGCCAATGTGAGAGTACATGATTTTGTATTACCTCATGCAAAGGCTGTTGACCATGTTTGTAATCATAAGTCAGTTAATATCAGAGAATTATTAAGACCATGTACACCGCAGGAGAACATGAAAAACGTATTGAGATACTGTAATGTGGATAAGGGGAATAAATCGTTTTATATGAAAGACCCTAACACTACAGCAGAAGAAAGAATTCGTCTTATACAGTTAGGATTTACAATTAAGCATTTGTCTAAAGGCGATTATCTTTATAGCCCAAGTTATAACACTTTAGGCGAGTGTTACACAATGATTAACAAGTTTGAAAGACACTACTTCAGAGAGTTTGCTTTTAACCCACTGATGAATTTCGAATATACTTGGTATGCTCTGATTCTTCAGAAAATGTTAGGTTCTTTTTCATGGGAAGACCTTATTGATTATAACCGCAGTTACTGGATTAGAAGAAGACCAGAAGATGCGAGATATTATATGTTGTAATTCAGGGGTAGCATTTAAACCTCAGAGTCTAGGCTCTGGGGTTACAAATTTATCAGAAAGGATATGATAGTATGACAGATATTAAAGAGTTAATTGAGTGTAGTGATTTAGCTACTCGTCAAGTTCTTTGGTTTTATGAGCTATGTAAATCAGGGGTAGTTAGGTTCTCCCTCAAGAATGAGGAACATATAAAAATACTTACAGACATAATTAATAAAGTAAATGATTATGATGCAGAGAAGTATAAAGATGAACCAGAGTTAATTCAGACAGAAATGGCATCCAGACATCAGTTACTTTATCTCATTTCTTTACAACTCTTGAAATTCGTGGAAACATGATATTTCAGTAATTGTAGATAGGAGTGTATTTAAGAAGTGTGTAGATTAATGGTGGTCGATGAAAATGGCAATCAAGTTAAAACTGAAAATAGCGAGGTAAAAAATTACTCGCTAAGTGTGAATAATCAAAATAAGCTAAACTTGAAAATTACACAGGCTGATGGAAAAGTACTGCATTTATCAGGGGTAGTTAGTTGTTTCAGTGACTCTACCTGTAGTGTATTCAAAGTCAGAGGTAACTCATACATTATTTGTAACTAAGTTCTAGGTCATCTTGAGTAGGAAACAGAGCTGTAGTATTGCTATTGTTCTCTTTTCTTAAAATATATTTTACCACTGTAGGGGAAAAGTCATGTAGTTTACATGGCTTTTTCTCATGTCAGGGGTAGTTTTCAAGTAATTAAAGTTTTATAAGTTTTTACTTGAAAACGCAAATCCTGCATTAACTTGTATAACAAAAAAAATTAGCGAAAGGAGAGAGTATTATGAGAAGAAAGTATTTAGCTACTTTAGCGGTAGTAACAGCTTTGATAACCAGTGTAGTTCCTGTGTATGCTGATTATAGTAAGGCAGGAGATACAGGCTCACAGGAGATTAGCAGTTCTTTTGATGTATCTGCTGATGATTTCGGAGGGTTGATTGTATCTATACCCAACGATATACCTCTGTCCTATGATAAGGAGTCCAATGCTTACTCAGGACAGGATTATGTAAAAGTTTCAGGGTATTTGGACAGTGATTTAAGAATTAAAATTACTGCACCAGATACAATAAAGTTTACGAATGATGATAGTAAGCTTACAGGTACTGTATCTTTTGGAGAAGATGGAAATGTGGAGTATTGGACTAGCGAAGAGTGTTTATCAGGGGTAGTTCAAAAGGAGTTAGGTGTCACAGTTTCAGATTTAAGTGATATACATACAGGACACTATTCAGGAGCAATAACTGTAGGTGTAGAAATAGAACAGAGTAAATGAAAAGGAGCAATGCAACATGGAAGATAACAAAAATGTAAATGAGACAGCAACAGAAAATAAGGATATTGACCAGTTAGTTATTGATGACACTAACAAGGATACTCAGAAGCAGGTAGATGCTTTTGAGAAACTTGATAAGCAGTCAGAAAAGCAGAAGAAAAGATTAAGAAGAAAGGTAAGAATTAGAAATGGCGTAATACTTGGATTGATTATCGTCATAATCATTCTACTGCTGAGAGGTTGTTCTTCAGGGGTAGGAGTCAATTTCCGTAAGGGAGCAAAAACAGAAACAACTGATTTCAAGGATAGAGATACAGAAGCAGTTAATAATGACCATGTAGATGTATTTGTAGTAATGAATACAACTGTAAACAAGGATAACCCATATTTGTATCTTGCTAATTCAAAAACAAATGTAGATAAGTTCTATCTTCAGTTTGAGTTATATGCTGATGGTAGTGATACATATTTTTATCAAAGTGATTTGGTAGAAGCAAAAGCTGATGAAGATGTAGTTCTTCCAGTTGATGTTTACAGCAAACTTGATAAAGGTAGCCACAAGGTAAAAGTTCTTACAAAGGCTTACTTCTATGATAGTTTGGAGCAGACAAATGGAGGAAGTCAGACAATAACTGTAGAAGTTCAGTAAATAAGGTTTGTTTCAGGGGTAGTTTCTTAAGCAGAGCTACCTCTTTTTAGTTTTCAAAGTTATTTTAGTCTTAACTGAAAAGTGTAAATATCATTTTACACTCTGTAAAGCAGAATAAATCTGCGAAAAATCATTTTTAAGGAGGTCTTTTTAATGAAAAAGAAACAGCTTTTAGCCAGTATGATGGCAGTAATGATGTTAGCGGGTTCAACAATACCTGCATATGCTGAAGGTCTTTCAGAAGAAGGAGATACAAGTTCAGCACAAACAAATGTTACCTTTACAACTACATCTTCTCAGTTAGGTGGTGTAATTGTATCAGTACCAGCAACATTAAATTTGAGTTACGATAGTGCTACCCAGAAATTTAGTTCAAGTGATACAGTGTATGCTTATGGACAGTTAGGTAGCAAATTACAGTTAGAGATTTCTTCTCCTGCAACTGTAAAGTATACCAATCAGGATGTAGCAGGAGCTTCTCAGTTGACTGGTACTGTTGAATTTGTCGATGACACTTATACAGGTTATTGGTCTAGTGAGGAACTTTATGCAGGGGTAGCTGACCATGAACAGTCAAAGAAAGAACCTCTTACCTGTGAAGTCAAAGAAACAAATGGTATTCAGGTAGGTACATATAAAGGTGAGGTAAATTTCACTATTAAAGTTTCTAAGGATTTGAGTAAATCTGTATATTACGATACAGGTGCAGGGGTATCCATCAAAGGCAATGCTTATGATTGGAATACAGATATGTTCAAGTTATTATCAGGAAATGGTGATGTTTATATGAATGATGATGATACTACAACAAACTGGTTAGCTGATTCATCAAATACAACATTAGTAATTCCAAGCACTAAGGCATTAGGTTCTACTGAAAGTGGTGATTTTATAACAAAGAATGTAGGAGGAATACTTGGTACAAAGACAAACTACATAGATACAGTTATTTTCCCAGCAGCTATAGCAAATACATCAAAAGGTTTGACTATTGAATGTGGTTTAAAGAATGGTGATAACGAAAATACAAAGATTACAACAATTTATATGCCAGCAGTTAAAAAGATTAGTAGATATTGGACAAATAATAAACTTCCAAATTTAGCTGATGTTTATTATGCAGGTTCAGCTACTGAGTTTGAAGAAGCTATTCTAACTAGTAACTATAATGGTAAAGACGGTAGATATGATAATGAGTCACTTTGGAATGCTAATATTCATGTATTAGATGAAAGTGATAATTGGATTTTGTTTGATAAGAATGCTTTCTTTGTAGACCACCCTACAGAGTAAGTGTTTTCAGGGGTAGTTCATAAGATTTATAGAAAGAGTCAGCCAGTCGGTTGGCTCTTTTTTCATGCTTTCAGGGGTAGGTGAGAAACTTTTAGAAATTATTTAGACAATCTTGGCAGAATTGAGTTTTAGAGGTAACATAACAGCCACTATAAACCTATGGAAAGGAGAAAAATTGTTATGTTACTAAATACTATAACTGAAAAACACCCAAATTCTTTTGTATTACTTATCCCAAATACAAGAGATAAAAACCAGTGCGTGAGGGACTGGAGAGTATTGAATACCTCAAGGCATTACGATGAAATCCTAAAGGTAGCAAAATATTATCGTGCTGAGGGTATGAATGACGCAGTCATATGCAGCACTTGTGACGATTTGGTCGTTCCACCAGATGAGTCTGCAAAGTTCTTTCGAGTGTACTATTCAATGCTGACTATTGCAGGGGTAGTTATTCATTTGCCGATACAAGGAGCTGAGTAAAATGGGTTTAATTGATAGAGCCAGAGACATCTATTTTGATAGGGCGAGGGAGCGTTGGAAACAGGAGGGGTTTGATGCTGATATAACAGATATTCTTGATGACTATCGGGAAGAAACAAATAAAAAAATAGCTAGGGATAGAGAGAATGTTCTCATAACGTTTTTAATTAGTCTGTATGATTATGACCATGCTTCATTGCAGTTAGATATTACAAAACTCATTGTGCTTCAGCCTAAGAGAGAATTTCCTGCTAAGGATAAAAGAAAGTTGTTGCAAATTCTTTGGTCTACTATTCAAATGCTGTACGAGGATGATTGGTCTGAAGTATTGAATGAAGTCAATCGACTGGGGGAGTGGGCGAGGGCAAATCCAGAGGAATTCCCTGTAAAATAGCCAATCTTGGGGTATCCCATAAATTTTTCTATGGAAAAATTTCAAAAACAACTTGCAATTCACTTCAAACAGAGTGATAGATAACACACGAAAAAAATTAAACTCACGAAATGGAGGATTTATTATGGTTAAGGTTTTAGTTAATGGAGGCTTATTTGAAATAAGCAAGGTTGAAGAGATTGTTGAAAAGAGAGTGCCTTTCAATGGAACAAATATAAGATTGGTGCAGATTGCCAAGGACAGTAAGCAAGCTGTAAGTGGATTACACTTTCAGGTAAAGAATACTGAGTGCAACGTCTTTGCCATCGGTGAGTTCACGATTGGTAATCTGCCAACAGCTAAGGTCAAGGAAATCATGAAGCAGTTATTATCTGATGGTTATTATGATTTCTCTGATTGTGATTTCCAGCCGATGATGTTTGTGGAAAAGTATAAGTTTGATGAAGGTAAGAGTAAGCCATATTTTTGTCAAGGCTCACTCATCCAGTTTTATGCACCAAACGATGTGTTTAATTATCCTGCAAATACAATCGTTCCACCAGTTAATATAGCAGCACAGGCTGAGTGTAATGATTGTGATGACCTTGAGGATATCAGGGATATGTCTGATGAGATATTGAGAGCAACAATCTATGAGTTGGAAGATATTCCTATGAAGACTCTTGTAGATATGAGCAGAGAAGAACTTGAGGCTGAATATTTAGACATAAAGGTAGGTGACTGCAATGAATAGGAGTAGTCTACCAGCAGGTTTATCTACTCTAAAGAAATGGAAAGATGAAAAAGATACTTTACACTTTGACCTCGCATACCAAAGACATCAGGGTATGTGGGGACAGATACAGAAATCTATGCTTGTTTGGAGTATTCTTGCTGATAGTTATATCCCACCTATTGTGTTAGTCAAAGCTGATGAGGACAAAGTTGATGAAAAGGGTAAATCAATGTCTGTATATTCTGTGTTAGATGGATTACAGAGATTAAGTAATCTGTTTGATTTCCTTGATAATAAATATCAGTTACATGGCAGCACTCCAGATGTAGATATTGATGGTGATACTTATGAGCTTGCAGGAAAGTATTTTGAGGATTTACCACAGGATATACAAAATCTGATTAACTCATACAAATTTAGTATACAAGTTATTGCCAATGCTACTGAAGATGAGTTAACGATGCTTTTCACAAATATAAATAGTGGTAAAGAGTTATCTGTAATACAGAAGGCAAAACCTAAATTAGGGGTAGCTCTTTGTAATTACTTTGCTGAGATTACATCATCTGTTTTATTTAGTCAGGGATTAAATCTTACAGCTAATCAGGCTTTGCGTGAAGAAGACCTTGCTATTGCATTACAGTCACTTATTCTTATGAATGAGAATTATGATGATTGGAAGTCTGTATCAGTAGCCGAGTGTTTAAAATATGCTGTATATCTCAGGGGTAGTATGACGAGTCAGATGCAACAGGACTTCAAAGATGTTGTTGACTATATGGGTGTCTTTGACTCTAAGACCAAATATCTTAGGAAAAATAATGTAGCTGTTATATTAAAACTTGCAGAGCAAATGCTTCTTGAAGGTATCGAAGCAGAAGCATATAAGGCTTTTCTTAATGAGTTCTTTAGCACTGATAATGAAGATTACAAGGAGCATTCTGGAGCTGGTAATGTCAAGAGAGTCAATGTAGAGGCTCGATACGATATTTTAAAATGTGAGTGTTATAAGTATTTTAAATTAGGTGATGCTGAAAACTCTGATGTAAATGAAGAACAGCCAAGTATGGAAGAAGACACACCAGTGGAGGAGAGTATTGATGAAGCAGTCTAAAATACAAGCATATCTGCTGAGAGTGAATAAGCTGTCAGGGGTAGTTTACAAAGGCTATCTTGCCGAGGTTGATAACACCTTAGAAGCAGAGCAGAGATATGTAAATTTTGATGAGCCACATGGTTTGATTACTGTAGTCAGTATCAATGATGATATTGATGTAATCTGCAATGATGAAGGAAAACTTAGGAATTTCCCAATCAACAGATTCTTGGTTAGTGATGCTGGTGTTGTTCTTGATATGTTGGTTGGGAACATCATGTGCGTAAGGCATAACAGTGAAGGCGAATTCACATCAATAAGAGAGGAAGATATTCCTGTTATTGAGAGCCATTTGATACCTCTGATGCCAGATAAAATGATAGACTACGAGGAGGCAAAGTAATATGTCATACCCAATCAATAAGAAAGAAGTTTACTCTGCAAGATATCCTAAAGGAACTATCGTAGAGCTTACAGAGCCTATAGCTGATAAGTATAGTCCAAAACCTGCAGGTAGCAAATTTAAAGTGGAATATGTAGACGATGCTCTACAACTACATGGGGTATGGCTACCACCAGCTTCAGGTAGTATTGCTATTATTATAGAGCAGGATAAATTCAAAGTAATAATCTAAAGCACAAAATAAGCGACTGGTTGATTCAGTCGCTTTACTTATACAATCTATTCATGGTGAGAAGTATCGGGCTTTTTGTATTCTATAAGAGCTGATATATCTACATCCAGATAATCGCATAACTTACAGATTAGGTTTGTGTCCATTCTCTGGAATTCATCTCGGCAGTATCTGTTGAAGTTACTGCGAGGAATATCCAAATCTTTACAGACTTTATTTTTGGAGATACCTTTTTCTGCAAGGATTTCATTTATGCGTAGGTGTAAAGTTCCGTAGTTGTACATGAAAATTCTCCTTTACTTTTTACCCTAGATTGTATATAATAAGTGCTGATACAAGAACTCACTATATAGATACTCACTATATAGTGAGTGCGTAGCAAAAATATGTAAAATACATACTTTTACAACAATATTCAAAAGAAGGAGAGATATGTTTTATGAGAAAGAAAAAGTTTACAGCCACAGCAGTTGCTCTGGCTATGGCAGCTATAACTGTATTTTCAGTTGGAAATACACCAAGTGTTAAGGCTGCTGATGTAGCAGACAAGTCAGCTATTGACTTGGAAATTAATGGAAGTTACGAGGAAAAGAAAATTTCTACAGCAGATTCAGATGTTATTAATAAAGCATTTGGATATGATAGTGGTACTAATAGTGTGCTTGTGTGTGGGGAAAACTCAAAAGGTTATATTGACTGGAACAAGAGCAGTATTCCACATTGGAAGGTATACCAGACAGAAGTATTTACGCCTGTTTTATCAAGAGATACAGAAGGAAATCTTGTTGTTAAAACGGATAGCAATGGAAAGCTGGCAACAAAAGAAAATGGCTTATACGGTAAACAGACAGTATATGCTGGGTATGATGACCCAAGTACATTCGTATATAAAATTAGCTGGGGAGATAATCACTTTAGTCCAAGTCAGGGTGGCAACAAATCTGATGATGGTAAATACTATTATGCTTACAATGAAATAAATCTTAATATGGGATTGAAAACATATGAATTTGCAGCATATGATGGACTTACTTATCTGGGCAAACAAACCCAAAATATTGAAGATGTATATATTGTAAGAGTTTGTTATACAGCAGATGATAAAATGAATTATACCTATACCAGCTCACTGCAAGACAGAGGTGAAGGTGGATATGATATAAATGGAAATTATGTGGACTTTAGTTCCGATGATGCATGGGCAGAATATAATAAAGACAGAACACCTAGATACATAGATTTCTGGATTCTCCCAGAAGGTGTATCAACAGTATTAAACTTTGAAGATGAGACTCCAGCTCCATCTCCAAGCGAGGATAACTACACAGTTGATTTAGGTGATTCACAGATAGTTTCTGCTGATACATTTGCTACAATTTTGGCTGAGAATGCTACTAAAGATGTTATTATCAAGTCAAATAACAATGTAACATTCACATTTGCAAAAGGAACTATGTCAAGTGTAGATGGAAAGACAGAATATGATTTTTCTACATCAATCAACAGTGCTTATGCAGATACAATGCCATCCTATATTACAAAGGATAATTTTGTATCACAGATTAACTTCAACTACTCAGGCAAGTTACCAGCAACAGCAAACATCCGCTTTTATGCAGGAACAGAGTATGCAGGTCAGACACTTTATTATTCACTTATGAATGCTGACAATACTTTTGCAGAGGTACAGGCTGTAGTTGTAGATGCTGATGGTTATATGACTGTAAAGCAAGACCATTGTTCAAGCTATGTTGTAACAAAGACAGAGCCAAAGTTACCAAGCAACGATGATACAAAGACTGATGATGGAAATAACTCTAATAATGGTGGTTCATCTGATAATGGAAATACTTCTAATAATGGAAATGCTTCTGCATCAGATAACAATACATCATCTGGAAATACTACTGTATCAACAGATAATAACACATCATCTGCAAATACAACAGCTACATCACCAAAGACTGGCGATATGACACCAATCGCAATTTATGTTGTGATTGCAGTTGCAGCTATGGGAGTAATCGTATTTGTAAAGAGACGCAAAACAGCTTAATTGAATATTATGAGCATAGTCAGACCAGTGATTCTTCGGATTTACTGGTCTTTTCTTATGTCTGCATATCTGACAGTATCAGGGGTACTTTTTATCGGTTTCTGGCTTTCATTTTTGCCCCATACAGCCCTTAAAATCGTGTTGCCTTGTAACTGTGCCACCTGCTATTAAAAGTGGCACAAATCGGCTTTAGCGAAGTTACGTCATTTTCTATCTTTTTACGACCTCTAAACCTATAATTTATTATCTGTTTGGATGTAGGTCTTATTCAAAATAAAATGTTTTTCTGAAAGTATAAGTTAACTAGCTTGTTATAAAGTCTTTATCACGGATAAGAGGTTTCTTGAAAGTTTGTACCTGCAAGTATGTCTAATTCTTTTTCTAAACTATAAAGGGACTGCATCCACGAGCAGTTGTCAGTGTAGTACAGATTGAAATTTTTATATGATTTTCTCTGTAGTTTTGTGAAGTGTGATAGCTTAAGTTTTTCACTGAAAATTTGAGGTGTTATTTGAGGTTTTTATTGTTTCAGGGGTAGTTTCTCATGCAGAAGTTCTTTCTCTTTAGTTTTCAAAGTTATTAAAGTTCTCACTCTATTTTCTCAATCTCAATTTATATTCTTCTGACAGCAAAAATTATGTTTTTCAATTAGGTGTTTCTATAGAAAAGGTAGGTGGTGTTATTGATTGTTGGTGAGAAGATTAGATTATTTCTTACAGATGAGCAAGTTCAGCAATTTAAAAAATATAGTGGAGCATCACGTTTCATATATAACACTTGTTTAGCTGAGTGTATAAGAGCTTATCAAGAAGATGGTATTTCTCTTAAAAAACTTAACCTTATTAAGTATGCAGAGTCTTTAAAGTACGATGAGAAGTATTCTTGGTTAAAGGAGATTTCATCAGGGGTAGTTAGAGTTGCAGCTCAAGATGTGGCAAGTGCTTTTAATAACTTCTATAAACGAGGTAATAAAGGTTTTCCTAGGTTCAAGAAGAAAGGAAAATGTAAAGAGAGTTTTGGATTAAAGGCAGATTTAACTCATTGCAGATTTGAGGATTCTAAACATCTTAAGTTTTCTAAGATTAGGGAGCCAGTACAAATACGAGAGCATTGGATTCCTGATAAGATGTTAAATCCAAGAGTATCTTTTGATGGTAAGTTTTGGTACTTTAGTTTTTCATATGAGATTCCAGATGCAGATTTAACTATCAATCAGGAAAATAAAAACATTACAGGGGTAGATTTAGGCATTAAGTCTTTAGCAGTTACTTCTGGTGGAGTCATTTATAAAAATATAAATAAGTCTAAAAGAGTAAAGCAGTTAGAGAAACGAAAACGTCATCTACAGAGAAAGCTCTCAAGAAAGTATCAAATGAATAAGGAGGATTCAAACTTTGTAAAAACAAACAATATTATAAAACTTGAGCAAGAAATAAGACTTATTGATAGAAAGCTTAAAAATATAAGAAATACCTATATACATCAGGTAACATATGATTTGGTAAAAACCAAGCCAGCTTGTATTGTTATCGAGGATTTAAACGTAAAAGGCATGATGAAAAATAAGCATTTGAGTAAAGCTATCCAGCAACAAGAGTTTTATAAATTCAGACAGTACATTTCTTATAAGTGTCAGGGGTACGGAGTCAGGCTTGTAGTAGCTAATAGATTTTACCCATCATCAAAAACATGTAGTTGTTGTGGGCATAAGAAAAAGTTTTTATCTTTAAAAGAGAGAACTTATATCTGTCATGAGTGTGGTTTAGTTACGGATAGAGATTTAAATGCAGCAATTAATTTAAAAATTTATGGAAAGGAGAAGTTAATTAAAATTGCATAAATAGCACAGAAAGTTATATGCGATATGTAGGTGTCCGTTACACCGAATTTAAGCCTTTAGACTACTAAGAAAACTCAAGTAGCTTTTAGCAAAAGAGAGTAGGTTGATGAAGGAAGTATAAAACTTTTTTGTTATTTATAATTTAATGTAAGTTTTAGTTAACGGAAGTGTTCATATGTTAGATTTCACAAAAAATAATGAGGAATTTAGTGATGTAGGTCAGACAATGACTGCAAAGGAGGTAGCAGCATTGTTTGGAAAGTCAATAACCACAATTTACAATTGGAGAGATAAGAAGCTTATTCACCCAATTTATTCTTGTCCTACTAATCGAGGGGAAATATATTCCAAGACAGAGATTTTGTCTTTGTATAAAAGTGGCTTTAGAAACTAAAGGAGACAACTATGATTAAAGATGCTAGTGTCGTTGATAACAATTTAGTTATTATGATAGAAACAGGAGATTTAATGGTAATGCCACTTAATTCAGCTCATGCTGTCGAGACTGCTTGTTGTAGGAGAAATCTTATCTATTGTGCTGATGCAGGGGTAGTCAATAAACTAAGGTCTATCGCAGAACATAATATTCCTAAAAAGGCTATTACTTCTTACTTTCAGGGGTAGGTGCTCTTTAGTTTTCAAAGTTATTAAAGTTCTCACTCCAAAAATAAAATTTCAAAATATATTTTGTAAAGCGGAGGAAATCTGCCTTGAATTAAATTTTGGAAAGGAGTAAATACCTAGTTAAGTTTTCTAGTTAATGTTTAATTATTATTATTTTTAAAAGGAGGTATGTCTTATGAATAAGACAGTCAAAAAAGTATTTATGTTGATTGGTTTGTTAGTTGTCATCTTCATAGCATGGCAGTTGGTGTTTAATGATGGAGGTATCTTAAAAACAGGATATAATGCCATAGTTAAAGGTATCAACGGTCAGTGGGCTAAGGTAGCTGGTTCAGGACAGAGTTTACTGCCTGAGTGGGGAAGCACAGGAGCTACAGATAATGGACAGGGCTTCGATATTGATACAAAGTAGTCAACTGAATATTCTAGTTGTAATCAGGGGTAGCCATCTAGTTGTTGAGCTACCTCTTTTTTATAGAAGGGAGATTGATAATAAATGAAGTTCTGGAAAATAAGTTATGGAGTAGCATTCTTTTTACTCCTAATAGGGGTAGTTAAGTTTTCTATTCCCACATCTTATAATTGTGAGAAAGTAGACAGCTACATATATGCAGATGGAGCTGTTTCCGATGATGAGATAACTTTAGCAGAGAGTTATGTGGAGGCTTTACCATCAGAGTTGTTAAGTTATTTCACTGATAATAACTGGAAAGTAGTGATAACAAGTGATATAGACAACAAGGTGATTGGTAGAACAATCCCATCTGAAAAAGTTGTCTTAATCAAAGAGGGGTATGTATTTCAGGCTCTTTGGCATGAGTTTGGGCATATGTATCTCATGCAGCATCCTTATGATAGTAGTTTCGATAACCTTTATGAGGAAGAAGGTAGAACATTAATAACTGAGTTTTATGGAGAAGCCGATGTAAATTATTGGCTAGAAGATGAAACAGAATATTGGTGTCAAGCATTCCAGACTGTAAGAGTAGCGAATGAGCAGGTTTCAGGGGTAGCACCTAAGACTTATGCTTACTTTGCAGACATCTTCAATCAGTTATACAGTGAGAAGTCAGCTAATTAAATAGCTGGCTTTTTTAATATACACAGAAAAACTACAAAGAGGAGAGTAAAAATGTGTTGCATAGAGTTAAATAGGGGTAGTTTAAGATTTTCTCCCGAAGCATTTTCTCACAAAATAATCGAAATCCACGCAACAAAGAACTCCAGTCTGTAGAGGAACAGTGATATAAAATTCAAAACTTCCAGTTAATAGTTTCAATTCTAAGTCTTAATCAATGAGTGTACAGTAATCAGCTTTTCTAAGCACTATGGCAATGTAAGTGTTTATCTAACTATAAGAGGTAGTCCATATTTTATAGTCCCCAATCATTTTAACATTAAAAATAATATATGATTTCTGGCAGGTATATGTGTAGTATATTTGCTTTAGTTTTATTTGAAAATTTTGAGTGTTTCAGGGGTAGTAAGTTTGCTTGCAAAGATGTCGCTAAGTCATAGCACCTTAGAAATGTTCACGAGCAAAACAGAGTCAGCACACAAACATTTTCAGGCAGTAATTGATATCCAGTTATGTTCACAAGCAAAATCAAGTTAGCAAACAAACATTTTTAGAGAGTAACCGATATCAAGAAATGTTCACAAGCAAAGCTGAGTTAGCATATGAACATACCGTTTGAGTTCTTATTACTGAGATATGTTTACGAGCAAAATGAAGTTAGCAAATGAACATATTTTTTAGTTGGTTTACTTAAGAAATGTCTACGAGCAAAACAGAGTTAGCACTCGAACAATTTCTCAGAATACTACAATTAGCAATAATCAAGTAATTCGCAATGTTGTACCTTACATCCACCATATAAAAATATATTTTCCGAGCAGCACAAAGTATGTTCAAAATTAGGAAAGGTAGGTAGTAATATGAGTTATTGTGTCGTAAATGGACAGGTAGCTATCTTCAAATGGGAGCATGACGAAATAGTCACACTTGAGCCTATAAAAGGCATAGAGTACTTATTTGAAGAGAAAGATCCAGTTGAAATAACAACAGGAGGTAAAACTTATTCAGGGGTAGTAACCACTAAAGGTAATGAGGTTGCTATTGCTGTTTTAGGCAGTAAGAAAGCTGATGAGGTAATCGGAAGAGTTATCTCATACGAAAATGGTGATGCCATCTGTAAAGGGGTAGTGCTTGATGTAGCTGGAGAAGTATATGTAACCCATCAGACAGATGATGAAATTGTATATATTCCGAAGGAGGTAGCTGAATTATGTTAGGAGTTTTAGTTACAGATTTTACAGCAGAGAAGGTGGATGTAGCAACTCAGACAAGTAAAGAGTTACAAGTCAATATCAAAGATAGCAAATATGTTTTTGATATTGGTGAGGAAGTAAAGGTTATTGTAAATAACAAACTTTACTCAGGGGTAGTTACTGAGGTTATGACTGTTATGGTGTTTATCACCATTAAGTCAGAGAAAGAAGTCCCAGATATCGTAGGAAAAACAGTTAGCTATAAGGATAAAACTGGAGTAGTCATTGATATTAATGACTTTAGTATTATCGCTGATGAAGATGCACCATATCTTCCAGATGATAAAAGCTTTGAACCAGATACAGATTATTTGACTATCCAGTTAAATGCTGATAGGTGCTATGCAAAGCGAGAGGAAGTGGTGGAGTTGTGATATTTGGAAAGTTGAAAGTAGGAGACGATGTGAAGTGGCACTTTGGCACAGAAACGTGTACAGGGGTAGTCAAAGCCGTTAAAGGCAAAACAATAATCATTGATACAGGCGAAGTAATTTTAGAAATGAAGAAGAAGGAGCTGAAGAAGATATGAGTTTTTGGAACATTCATGTAAGAAAAGATGGACAGGCAGTTATTACACTAACAGAGCAGTTTGGTGTAAAACCAACACAGATTATTAGACCAGCCAATAAAGATTTGATTTTGACAGACAATTATCTGGAGGTAGATTATAAAGGTCAGAAGTTATATCTGCCTTTTAATAAGGTTTGGTATCCTAAGACACCAACACCTTATGGATTTCTTGTAGCTCAGGGGTACTTACAGAAACAGCCCATGAATTTACTTAATATGTTGTACGAACTATTTTCTTTGATTTTGTACAACAATAATCCTGTGGTAGTCAATAAGTTACCTATTGATGTACAGGCATTATTTAATAAGTATCAAAAAATTTCAAATAAGTTTGACTTTGTAGACTTCGCTGTAATCGGGAATTCAATTCCTTTACCTTATTAAGGTGGTGATTGTAGTGCAGTTGAGAGACGAAAATAAGGTAAATGATTATACGGCTAAGGCAATCCGAGAGGTTTTGTCTATAAGCTCTTTATCAGGGGTAGTTGATAAGCTCTTTTTGGATGATATGCTTTACACTCACTCAATCAGAGTTTCAAAGTTAGCTACTCAGTTAGGGATAACAATGAATTTATCTGAGGAGTTAGTATATAAGGTATGTGTAGCTGGTCTTTGTCATGATTTAGGAAAGGTAAATACTCCTAAGACAATCCTATATAAGCCAGGTAGTCTTACTGATGAGGAATTTGAGGTAATAAAGAGACATCCTATAGATGGTTACAATTTTTGTAAGCAAGCAGGGGTAGACGAAGAAATCTGTAACATGGTTTTAAAACACCATGTGAAGAAAAACAGTAAGGGATATCCAGAGGGGTATCCCACAAAAACTTTACCAGAAGAAATTATTACTGTAGCAGATATTTTCTGTGCGTTGAGTGAGAAGAGAACCTATCATTCAGCACTTGAATATCGTCAGGCATTAGATTTTGTCGATTCTTTCGAGGATTTAGACAAGCAGGTTCTTAAAGCCTTGAGAGAGGCATTTGATGATTAAGTAGTCGCACCCTACTTGATTATAGAAAGGAGGCAGAGGGGAGAGATTCTAGGCTCTCCCCTAATGTTGGAAGGAGTGATAATAAATGAAAGTTATTGTGTCAAAGACATTAGAGGATAGCTTTACAGAGTTTGTAGTAACAGACTCATTAAAGAAGGTTATTGATTTCACAGGAGTTACAACTCTTATTATACAGAGTTGTATCGAAAGTGATTTTGATGCTGGTGTTTTTATAGGAGACCTAAAGAAAAAAGGTGTAGACCTTTTCTTGTATATCAGCAGTAACCCATCTGCTGTATTACAAATGGTCATCAAAGGGGTAGATGGTTACTACTATGAGGATGAGTTTTATTTTGATGACGAAGAGGAGTTGCAGGTTCTAATCTCCGACATTGAAGAGGAAAGACAGGAAGCCAGTAATAATACTTCCGCTTTCGAAGCAGTAGCAACTCCAGCATTAAATATCATATCCACTTTTATGAAGGGGTATGTTGCAGGAGATAAGCTTGTCCAGACACCTATGTTTTTGGAGCAAACAAATTCTGCTATTGCCGATTTGACAAATGTATTTCGGCAGCAGGAGTTAGAATTGCAAACAATGGGTAATTCTGCTCTTGAAGTTTTTGAGAAAGCAAGTGCTATTATCAGAAATATGAATGAGCAGAAGAAAGCTATTGAAAAGCAGTTAGAACAGCTTGAGCATGTAACAGCAAATTCAACTACTAATAGACCTGCTTTTGGTAATAGTGTCTTGTTTTTCTCTTCATACAAATACATAGGAAACTCAAGGGTATTAGTTCTCAAGGAGTACTCACCTACACGATATCTTACCAGTTTTGTGTTAGGTTTTACACATTACTTACATTATGTGTTGAATAAACGAGTAAAGGTTATTTTCTGCATACAAAAGGGGTACTGCACAGGAAAGCGTTACGAAGAATTTACAAGCATTGACGAAACTACAAAGTCAATGATGAGCTTGTATGATAATGAAATTATCGTAACAAATAGTCCTAAGAAAGAGGTAATGAAGGAATTACTTTCAAAGCCACAGGATGTTGTTATTGTAGTCGATAGGCTTTATGGAAAAGAGGCTATTGTAACAGGTAGATGCACTACATTGAATGTTGTGAGTGCTCGTTCAGATATTCAGCGTTTTGGCTTGAAAGTGCAGGATACAATTACTTCAGTGACAAGAATTCCAGATTGTTTTGCCTGCATTTCTCTTATCAGGAACTATATGACTGAAAAGGATGCAAGATTAGCAGCATATAATCAGGTTTTTGAGAAAGATTTCAGGAAAATTTGTGAGCGTATACATTTATAGAAACAAGGAGGCAGGTCTTACAATGAGACCTGTCTTTTTTCTTCCAGTTAATTTTTCTATATACAAGTCTTTTACGATGTTTCAAAAGTAATCTTGAATTCTGAAGTGTGAAAGCACGATTGCTATCAGCTTTTTAATGAGTCTACAAAATACAGGTCTTTTAGGTGGTTTTAACTATGTAAGTCAGTGTAGTTTTTATTAAAATAAATCTTTCCCAATTTTTTCTTCTTTCAGGGGTAGATATCATTAGAGTTATTTTCTCTTTCCAAGTTTTTAAAGCTTTCCAAGTTTTATTTTAAGGCTACAAATATCAATATAAACTTTCATGACAGCAAACAAATAGGATTTCAAATTAGGAGGTTTTGATATTATGGTAGTCATTAATAAAATTTTCATGGATAAGACAGGAGAAAATGTTGTAGCAGTAGAGATACTCGATAAGAGTAATGGGTATTCAGAGATAATGCTAAACAAGTCAAATAGCACTTTCTCTAGTTTAGTTATGTCTAATCAGGTAGAAAATGCAAAGTGGAATAAAGGGGAAATTACTTTCATCGGAAAAATTCAGAGAGCACCTTATTTTTCTATGTGTGCAAAGTTTGAGTATGCATTGCAGGAGAATAATAATTTTCTGAAGATATATTTCGATGACCTGATGCAGGCTCTATGCGAAATGAAAAATAACATTGATTATTTTGAGTTTTATTTCGTCAAAGCTGGCGATTTGTATTGGATAAGTACTGATAGAGCTTTACTTTTTTCAAAGATAGTGGATATATGCAGGAAAAATCCAGAGATTACAAAGAAGCGTCTAATGTTTGGTGCAGTAGACAGTACAGGAGGAACTACTTTAACAAATATCACAAAAGAAGTAGTTGCAGAATTATCTGTAAGGAGATAGTTGATGATTATTAGTGTCAGTATAGAAGGTAAAGATGTGGCTCTTGAGGATAATGTATCAGGGGTAGTAAAGCTTTCTTCTGAGTTAAGTAGAGAGGATTTCAACAAACAGTTAAGTGAGTTAGATTTTGCATATGCGTTAAGAGGTTATGCAGTAAGATATTACAATTCACTTAGGTTGGATAGAAAAAATTGACTACTTAACCATAATAGACTTGCTGAGTTTCGTTATAGATTGAGTCGGTGATGCAGGTCTTGTATAATAAGTGTAATTTATTAAAGTAAAATAGGAGGTTTTAAAAAGTGGTAGAAGACAGATGGGTAGGATTTGACATTTCAGGTAACAAGAAAGTTACACCAACATCATCAAAGGAGGAGAAAGATGCAGCCTTTCAGAAGGTTGTAGATTATGCAGAGAGTTTAGGTATAACCTTCAAAGGTCATAGACCTGATACACCACCTATGATGCAGGAAAACTGTATTATCTATACTCTGGATTTGTTAGGTTGTAGAGCTCAAGGTTTAGAAACAAATTAATTATAGTATTCATTCAGGAGTAGTTCTTCAAGGAACTACTCCTATTTTCTATAGGTAGGTGATAATTTTGGTAAGATGAAAAGTAATATGTGTTGTACAATCAAAAAAGACCATAGGCTATGATGTTATATCAGAGCGTGGCGAGAAGCGTACAGTTACTATACAACAATTGGTAAATGCTATCAATTCAGGGGTAGTAGTCAACGCAAGGTTAAATAATGGTCAGATAGAGTTACAAGGTGAATTACAGCGAAGAGTCATTGAGCAAGTAATAAATATTCAGCTCACAGAAAGTGAGTTTAATACTTTGTATCCTTGTTTGATGGAGATATATACAAGGTTACGAAAGGAGCATCCAGAGAAAAATAAGAAGGAGTTAAGTGTATTACAAAAGTTTGTAGGTTATAAAAACCTATTGTCAGAGCATAATCATGCAAATAAATCACAGTCTTAAGGGGTAGCAAGTCTACCTCTTTTTCTTTAGGTAAGTATATCTTTATTTAGTCTTAATCAACAAATCTAACATAGCTGTATTTTCACTGTACTATATACGCAAGATTCCAGCAATTCGCAATATTTTTTCCAAATGCAAAATAACAAAATATATTTCACAGAAAGGAGGAGGATTGTATGTGTAGTAACAATTTAGATAAAAAGCAAATAGCCGATTTACTTGGTATTTCTGAAGAGTCTGTAACTTTAATACAAGACTCTGGTGGTTATATTTCTTCAGGGGTAGTTGCAACACTCTTAGGTGTTCGAGGACAGACATTAAGGAATTGGCACAATAAAGGAACCTTAGTTCCAGAGAGAGTGCTTGCAAGTGGTCATAGAAGATATTCGCTTCAACAGGTAATTGATTTTAAACGCAAGAGTAGAAAGGAGGTTTGATAGAGATGGCATTAAAGGTTAAAGACCCTAGCAATAGAGCAAAAGCTGTAGAGGTAAATGCAAGTGATTCAGGGGTAGTCGATGAAGTAGAAGAATTGAAAAAGAAGCTATATACAGATTCAGTTTTAGGTTGTAATAATCGAGCTAAATATGAGGAAGATATAAAGTCTTATTCAGGGGTAGCTACTTTGTTTAGTGTGGATGCTAATAATTTGAAGTATATCAATGACACTTTTTCCCATGAAGCTGGTGACTTCTTACTTTCAGTTGTAGCAAAAGCAGGTATGAAAGTTTGGGGTAATCATTTTTATCGCTCAGGCGGTGATGAGTTTTTGGTATATATTCCAGATGTAGCTCAGTCGAATGATGATTGCGATGCTCAAATTAAAGCATTCAAAGATGAATTGGTTGAGTTAAACAAAGAAAAGCCTGAGTTGCCGGTAAGTGCAGCAGTTGGGTTTGCTTACACTTCTTCAGGGGTAGATTTAAAGGCTCTCTTAGAAGAGGCAGACCAAGTTATGTACGAGGATAAGCGAGCCTACAAAGAAAGCCACCCAGAGTACGATATGAGACGAGCTAAAGTAACAATAGATACAGTAAAGCAAGCCATTGAAGATGGCACGTTTCATGAATATGTAGAGCAGATGCGAACAGAAAAAGGCGAAGAGCCAAAACCAAAGCCTGTAGTAGAGGAAATTGACGAGGGTTTCGATGCTGTTGAAGAAGATGTAGCTGAGGATATGAAAGACATGTGGAAGTGTTCAGGGGTAGAAATCGATGAGTCAGTTGACTCTATTGCAGAAGATGAATTACCTGTGCCAGTAAAGAGACCACTTTCATCTGTCCCAGAAGTATATGAGGACTTGAGTGCAGCACATGAGGAAGAAGCCTATCGTGAGGAAGAATTTTCAAAGAAAGTAAATCCAATATTACACGAGACTACAAAGAAAGCTGTAGCTGAAGCTGTTAGGGCTGAAAATGACAAGGTAAAACTTGAGATAAGTGAGGTACTCCAAGACGAGGTTTCGTACAGATTAGGTAAATACGAAAAGCGTAGAAAACGTAGGGATTTAAAGGAGAAGATAGGTTTCTATATCAAAGGGGTAGTTCTTATCCTTATCTTTCTTATCATTTTTGGTAATAAGCAGATAAGGATGCGAATTTCTATTGTAGCTAAGGATGCAGGAGAGATAATAAGTGATTTACTTCAGGGCAAGGATACCAGTAGCAATAAGTTGGTTGAGGATTTATTCAAAGACTGGGGTAGCGATATCAATAAAATAAATACCATAGATACAACAAAAGACAAAGGTTTTGATATTAATAGTGAGGAAGGAGCAGAAAGCAATGAGTAAACAGGATTTTATCGAAAGTCACAAGGAAAAATTACTACAGATTTATAAAGAAAAATCAGGTAGCGAAGAAGGTTTTGAGCAGTGGATCACAACACCAGAGGCTGATGAAATTATAAGTAATTTAATTCAAATTTCAGAAGCTATCAGGGGTAGTTCTGAAGTCGATAAGAAACTTCGAGACATTTATAAAGATTATTACAGTCTTTCAGGTCTTTTGTTCGAAGCAGATTATCAGAAATGGTTACAGTCAGAAGATGCACAGGTAGAGTTAAAACAGATTAAGGAGGAGAGCATGAGTAAAACAGACGAATTTCCTAATCCAGATAACAGTTTAGGTGTAAATATCTTTAATGATATGCCTTTAGGCAAGCAGTTATTTGTAAATGAAAACAGGAACAAGTTAGAAGCTATATATAGAGTAAGTCATATTTGGGGTTCTGATGATGATTTTGAGTATTGGTTAAAAGATGATACAGATGGTGTTGTAGCTTTTCTTATGCAAGCACCTAGTGATGTTCTTACTTGTATAGCCAATGAAGTAGTTTTTGAAACTGAAACAAATGATATATTCAGTCAATCAGGGGTAGACCCTATCAAGGCTTCACTACATAGGATTTCACAGGGAGTCAAGGAACCAGAGGATAGAAAAATCGATGATTTACTTGATGAGGAAGGTGAGCCTGCTTGGGAGTTACCATTCAATGGTTGTGAAGATATGATGCAAAATGTTCAGTTAAATGAATTAGCATTAACTTGTATGCAGAACATTGAGGAGCTTGGTAAATTATATCGCAAAGCAGGAGACAAGAACTTCGCAAAAGAGGCTAGGGTGTTTGATTTACTGGTAGCTTATATTAAGAATATCAAAAAAGCAGAGGATGCCTATGAAGATTTAAATCTCATTCTTCAGGGGTAGTAAATGTTAGTCCTATGGATAATACTTCTTCTTTCGGCAGTGTTTCACTTTATTTTGGTAAAAGCCTTGAAAAGGCTTAGGAATGATTATCTGCACTTCAAAGGTCAAAGAGGTATTGATGAAGAATATAAGGCTTGGAGGACATTGGTTCTCCAAGCAATATTTGAAAATTTTATGGTGTTTGTTGTTATAGCAGTAATAATATTCACAATTTTAACAGGAAGGTAGGTAGTAACTATGACAGAAAAGGAAATGGCAAGCAAAGCTGTTAGCACAGAAGCAGTCAATGAGGGTGTAGAACAGGCTTTCAAAGGGGTAGGCACTGGAGAGCATATTGATGAGCAGGTAGGCACAACTGTAGAAGTAGCTGGTGTAGCAGCAGAAGCTGAGGATTTGGATGCTACAGTTGATAAACTAAATAAGAAAATCAAGCATACTAAGATAGCGAGTATTATTGTTTGGTTAGCTTGTGCAGGATTATTCATTGGTCGTTTTATATTGTAAGGAGGGCTGATTATGGATAAGGATATGAAAAAGAATGTAGAAAGACTTGGACAGGCATCAAGGCTTATTGAAGAGGAACAAATGCATGGGGATAATATCGCAGGCATTATTGAAATCAATGAGAGAACAGAAGATACAAATGAACTTATTACCAAACTTACAAAGAAACTCAAGGTTTGGAAGGGAGTTCTTATTACAGGTATTGTAGTTTTCATTTTAATTCTTCTGTATATGCTATTTTCAGGGGTAGTTCATCAAGAGCCTACTCCAGTAGCTCCAGATTATGAGGAAATAGACCCTAATATTTCTACAGAAGTTACCAAAGTAGAAGAGCCGAGGGATGAAACAATCTACTGGTATTACAAGAATGCAGTTCCAGATATTGATGTGTCGAAAATAGAAACTTCTACAGTACATAGTATCTATAATCAAGGCTATGATGTTCAGTATCTAGGCTATATGACAGATAGATATTGGGGAGATATGCTTTACCCAAATGCTGATTCTGTATCTCCTTTAAATATAGATGCTGTTCCAGATGGTAAAGTTTATTTATTGGATAGCTTGACGGAACAGTATAATTCAACTCAAAGAACATATGAGAAACTTGATGGGGAGATATCATACACACCAGTTACTGAGGCACAAGATTACAATTTTTGTTGTGCTTTAGCTATAAATGATAAGGATACTCTTGTTGCAGCAGATAGTATCTTGTTTGAATTTTATAATGAAGCTTCTTTACAGGGTATAGAGTCTACGCAAGCTTATGGAGAGTCAGGCTTAGTTATCACAGTATATGATGATGTAAGTGATTCTGAAATCCAATCAGGGGTAGAAGCAGTTCTTGACTCATATAGCAATAAAGAAATGTTTTATCTTGGTGATACAGATGTATTTGATAAGGCAGTTGAGCAATTCAGTTATTTAGGTGACAAGGTAAAGGTTTCTTATATTTCAAAGGATAAGAAGTCAACCGATAATGAAGCTCCTGCTGATACAAAGGTTACAAAAACCTATATCATCAAAATTTATGATTTGCTGGAAAGTATGATTCAAATGGCAGCATTAAATCATTGGTATTGATATAACAGGGCATCGGGCAGTTGCTCGGTGTCCTACAGTTTTTGAAAAGGTTTTTAGATTCAAAAATAAGAAGTTTTTAAATATGTTATTTGCTTCAATAAATAAAAAAGAAGTGTGTAAAAATTTCAAGGTTATTTGCTTAACCTAGTCTTTATGGAGCAAGGAAATGTAATTTGAATTTTGCAAGGTATAAAAGGAAAGGTAGGTGTTATGGCAGTGAGAAAGCAATTATTTATTACAATAATTATTGTGTTGTCTTTATTATCAGGTTGCAGTTTAAAATCTATATCAGGGGTAGTTCCTATACCTTTTGAGTTAAGTAGTTATACCAGTAAAGAGTACAATATAGAGACCTGCAATAATGAATATTATCAAAGAGTTATAAATGTTTTAGATAATACTTTCTCAGAAACAAGTAAGGCTTATTTCACTGGTAATGATTGGAAAGTAGTTGTTATTGATGAACCACTAGACTCTGGAACAGGTTATATACAGTCAGGAGCGTGTGATTATAATAATAAGACTATAACAGTCTATGCTTTGTATTTGGAGAACGCATTAGAGCATGAATTAGGTCATTATTATATGCATTTATACAATACAAATATAAAGAATGATTCAGATTATGAGAAGAAATTATTCGATGAAGAGAGTGGCAATATAACAGCAGACAGTACCTTTAAAACAGAGTATGTAAAGTCTAGTGTAAGTGAATTCTTTGCAGAGTCTTTCAGGGGTAGTGATGCTTGCCCTAAAACAAGTGATTTTTGTTCGCAAGTAAAGGACAAGGTTGATAATTTTAATGCAGTTATTAATTTTTACAGTATAGAAGATGTAGGAAAAAATTTCAGAGGTTTAAATGAAAGTAATAATTTCCTTGTTACAAGTGAAGTAGATATCAATAAATTGATAAAGTTATGTGAAACAATGTCTGATGAAGTCAGGGGTAGTATTGAAGGTCATTATTATGTGCTTTTAAGTACAGAAGATATAGAAACTGATAATCCACAGTACATAGTAATCAATGCAAAATTACCTATAAATCAGATAATAACACATTTAGAGAGGAAGGTATTAAAATGAGTGAGTTGCAGAATAAACAAAGAATATATGATTTAACAAGTGAATTAGAGGCTTTAAAGCCTAAAGCTGATTCCTATAAGCAGATAGTTACAGATATTGCAGATACTGTTGCAGGTTATGTAGAAACAAGTAATGACCCTAAAGAAGCTTATGAAGTATTACGGGCAGTAGCAAATATTATTTTTGATGATTTGATTATTAACAGCGATGAGTGGCTTAGAGGCGGCTTAGATTTTTCCTTATATAGAATGATAGGTATAGCATTTATGAATATGAATATTACTTTATCTAATAAGGGAACAAAGTTTATGAGTTCTGAAGATAAATATTCAATATATGAAGCAGAGGATAGTCTATATGATTATGAAGATGAGGACTATTCAGTTTTCACAACAGAGGTAGGTGACATTGATGAGGTATAAGAAGGCTACTAAGAAACAGGTAAACAAAATCAAAGCTTTAGCCGAGAAAAATCAGTTGAGCATTGATAATATAAATAAATTAAGTCAAACCGCAGCCAGTCAGCTAATAAGGAACTTAGAAAGAGGAGAGTTAGATGCAGGAGGTAAAGAAGTATGTTAGGTATAAGAGATAAAATATATGAAGCTTCAGAGATGGAGTTATTACAAATAAGTTTGCCTTTTTTGAATAACTACATAAAATCTCTAAGTGAGGATTCAGTAGAGTATTTAAATTGTATTATTTTGCTCGAAGAGATAAAGAGAAGAGATAAACAGGTAAGAGAGTCTTGAAAGAGGCTTTCTGTTCCAATATGATTGATAGCGATTTTCAATTTTTGCAGTAAAATCATTAGTTAAATAATGAACGACCAAGTCTTGTAGGTGCAACAGCTTACAAGGCTTTTTTGTTGCATTTTTATTGAGATAAGTGTGTGAGGTGCTGTTTGTTTTTGTGTAGTTACAGGTGACTTTAGAAAATTTCCTCATTCTTCAGGGGTAGTAATAGCTTTAGCCTTTGTAATTGTATATTTTGGGTGAGATAGGGGAGTAAGTTTGATATTCAATAAGTTTTATATAAAGATGAATATTATAAATTCTCTCTGAGTTGTTATTTCTCTCAAGTGGGGAGTTAGCTCATTTGTGTGAAAACATATATTTTTCTTTTGATATAATAACTTGATTGAAGAAATTTACAAAGTTTTCAAATGAGCAAGTAACTTAGAAGAAAAAATTTATCAATCTTTCAACTGACTTAAGATTACAGAAGCAAAAAATTATATATTTTTCAATTATGATGTTTCACCACTAGCAAAAAATCTCAAATTATTCTATTTATCAAACAAATCGTTTGAAAAAATTATTAAATTATTTCGGCAAAAGTCAAAAGTCAAGGAGGTATTATTATGGCAGAGAAAGTTTATACACAGCAGGAGTTCGCAAATCTAGCAGGTATTTCAACAGCAACAGTGGTTAAGTTGCTTAAGGAGGGTTCAATCAAAAGAGATGTTTCAGGACATATACCTGAGATTGAGTTAAAGAAATATTATATAAATTCTGCTCGAAAGTATGCAGTTAATGGTGTTTTGATTGTGAGTTATAATGCTCCAGACGATGCGTTAGATACTCTTAAGTCAGACATGTTACAGGCTTTAAAGCATGGTGATGATAAAAAGAAACCTGTATATGTTGGTTCATTCAGCACTTTAGTAGAGCAGTTATTATATGAAGGTTATTCAGAAACAAATAGGGATAAAGAAGCTATTAAGCAAAGAAAATATAACAAGAAAATACTACATCTATTTATTACAAAGTATAAGGATTATATTTTCAGTACAATGCGTTCTATGCTTAATAATAAAGATTTTGAAAAATTTATGGAGCTTTCTTTTAAGGATTTATTCAGACTTTTAGCTTTTGTTTCTGATACAGCACCTTATCCAGATGATGAGGTTTTTACGAAACATTTAGAGGATTTTTATCTTGAAATCAATAAGAAATTTGAAGCCTTAATGCAGGAATTAAATCTTGTAGATAGCGATAGTAAACCAATCTTTTCTAGAGAGAATATTACACAGGACTTCTTAGAAGAGAGGGGTAGCCTTTACGATAGTTTCTTTAATGATAAAAATGGGCTACATGGATTAACAGAGTTGCGTGGTTATAAGAAACTTATAGATTCTATGTCTAATGCAAATATAGGTCAGAGATTTAAGGATAATCTTGAGGAAAAATTATCAGATGGTTATGTAACTATTGCTAATTTAATTTATGATTTAGATACTAAAGACTCTAATGTAGCTGATATAGATATTATAACTTCACTTATTATGCAGGGGCTATATAAAACAGTAATGTTTACTTGTACAGAAGAAGAGTTTAGTGAGAAATATCCAACTGATATTGTCCGCACAGTTAATATGTTGTCTGTAAGTAATACTATTAATACAGTATTTTGTTAAGGAGGGGTAGTAAGCTTACAGGAAGTAGCCATGTAATATTTCCTTACAATGTAATAAGTTTTATGAGAAGAAGCATCCAGTTTGGGTGCTTTTTCTTTTGTTCTCTTATAATCACACATCTTTGTAACTCAATATTTTGTTGTAGTTATCTTTTATTTCCCATATGAAAACTGATATTGATGTCAGTGATAACCTGTGTAGTCACTGGTATTTTTATAATGCTGAAAATCACAGATTGTATCAGGGGTAGTTCAATACTTTATGAGTTTATCTTTAGATGTCTTAATTCAGCTTTCTAATATGTGACGCAAGCCACTCAAGATGAAATTATATTCCTTGTAACAAAAACAAACTGACGCACGAAAGTGATGCGGTTTGAAAACTGTGCCACAGAAAACCTTGAAAAGTAGGATTTTTAAATTTTACCCAAAATAAAAAACAATAAATTTTTTGATGCAAGGAAAGGAGAGATTTTTATGGAAAAAGGTCAGAAGCCAGCTTGTAGCAATCCATCAGGGGTAGCTAATAAGCCATCAAGCAATAATAACCTATTTACTTTTATTTCTAATTTTAATCGTTGTTATGATTTGTTAGATGAAACTAAGACTGTAAAGTGCATGAATGAGAAAGGAGAAATTTATGAGAAAGAACTTACAGATGAGGAAGTGATTTCTATTAAATCAGTTGCTGATGAATTTATGTCTGAGTTTAAAGAGTATTTGTTAAATGGTTCTTATGGTCAGTCGGAGAAAGAAGCACAGTTGATTAAAATGAAGCTGAATAATTGTAACTCTGAAGAAATTATGAAACATTTGAATTACACAAATCAATCATCAGTTAGGTCATCTATAGCAAGATTGACCAACAAAGTTTATCGTCATGTTTTTAATAAAGAGACAATTCTTAAAGGTCTTGATGAATTATCGAGTGTAGAAACGCTACGAAAAGGTATTATGTGTATTCGTACCGCACGATTTAAGTTTGATATGTCAGATGCTTTTCCTTTGGAATTTAGAGAGCAAATCAGGGGTAGGAGTGAGAGAACAAGGGTAAGAGCAAACAGTTTTGATAAAAATGAGGTGTTAAAAGTTATTAGATTTTTAGCAACTTATTCATCGGATGTTTTCACTGCAAATTTGAATGACTTAGATAAAAATGCTTTGACCTATGTCTTGAGAGCGTTAAATCAGCCGAAAGATGCACCTAATACTCAGCCTAACTATATGTATCATCTTTTGATAAGTAATCCAGCTTGGTTATTAGATTACTCAGAAGAGAAACTTGAAGGTCTGATGAAAGATGGAGCTTCAGATTTTAATTCTGTTCGTAAAAATATGAAGGATTAAGGAAGAGGGTGATTAACATGAAGAAGAAAATTATAAGTATCTTATCAGTTTTCACAGCTTTAGTAGTGACAGTTACACCAGTCCATGCTATCACAGGAGGAGGTGACGATAGTAGTATTTTTCAGTCAGAGCTTACAACTTTTTTAGGTCATGAGGCTTCAGAGAAAGAGGTGCATGATTATAGTCTTATGATTTCCACTTTAAAAGCAGGAGACTTATCTACGAATGCTATAGCAGGTATTATAGGTAATGTAAGTCATGAGTCAGGTGGAAATATCTTTGCTCTTGAGGGGTACGGAGGCAAGAAGACTACAGATGAAGCAACATATTCCAGTTTTGAAGATGGTAAGTCATATGACTATGGAAATACAAAACCCAGCACCTATAAGTATAAAGATGGTGGAGAAATTGGAGGGGTAGGACATGGTATTGTTCAGTGGTCTTTTGAACGAGCTAATGCCTTGAGTTCTTTTGCTGAGTCACATCCAGAGTTTGGACAAGTTGTTGTAAAGCATTGGAAAATATCAAAGACAACTAGTTGGGAGCAAGAAACATGTCATATACCTAATATGGCAGGTCAGGTAGCTTTTATGGCATCAGAGTTGGCAGATGGTTATAAAAATGTAAGGGATAAAATGAAAGGAGCCAGTACAGCTAGTGAAGCAGCAGAGATATTCATGAAAGATTATGAAAAGCCAGCAACTTCTACAGCTACTGAACGTCAGCAGGCAGCCGAAAATGCAGTTAAAATGATAGAGGCTTGTACAGGGGTAGTTGGAGATGCCCCAGCAGGAGGCACAACTTCAGATGGTGATACAGATTTAAATGATTCAACAGCTATTGCAATTGTAATGTCGAGTTATTGGTCTGAAGAAGAGTTATCTGCTTATATGAAATTAGCAGAGATTAATATACAACAAGAGTATCTTGATAAAGCTACTAGAGACAAACTAAGTCAAAATGATTTAGAAAATTTATCTTCTTGGGAAAATAATGTTACAAACAGTAAGATGGAAGATAACTTCATCACTCGAATGAGAATAATAGTTATGTGGTTAGGTATTTTCTTCATAATTTACATATTTTTAATTTATCTTGCTTATTGGTTTGATAAAGTAAATAGCATTATAGATATAGATGTTTTAAGTATACTTACTTTTGGTAGACTTCATGTGGCAGTAGACGATAAAGAAGCTACTTATAGTTTGGGTAAAAAGCAAGACCATGTAACTGTAAATCATAAGGATATATGCTTTATCTGTATTACAGGTCTTATATTTGGAGTATTACTCATAACTGGTAAGTTCTATAAATTGGTAGCAGGTTTGGTTAATTTTATTTTGAGAAAATTAGGATGATTTAGAAAGGCAGGTATTTGTTATGAAGGTCTTGAATTATTTAGTGTTTGTTTCGGTGCTTATATTTATTCTTTTCTTATCAGGGGTAGTTTTTGCTACTATAGGTTTGATTAAGCATCGTGAGGATAAGAAACTATATATGTCTAATGTAATAAGTTCAGCATCTATTTCAACAATTGCATTGGTTGTTTGTGTGATTTGTATTTCATTTTTAAAGTCAATGTAATAAACTGATTTTTTCAGGGGTAGTTCTTCGGAGCTACTCCTTTTTTTATACTCAGAAAAAACGTGTTTCTTCCTATTATATATGTATATATCTTGGCACTTGTCTTTTTTCTATATGATTCTTTTGCTATGAAGCACAACTAACAAATACCCTGCTACATTTTTGTACAGATTAGCGGCTGGAATAGCTTTTCTTTCAGAGTTATAGTAACACACGCAAAGAGGTCGTATAACGGTTAAATTTTGTCGGAATTTTGTATAAGGCTCACACAGGGCTTGTATTTCTCAGTGGAGAGTAGTTCCAAGCAGTGCAGAAAAAGCCCACACGAGGCAATATACGAGGTCGGTTTCAAGGTCTTAAAATATGTATTAATCGACCTTTGCGATAAATGCGGTGTTTGTGTGATGCTGTCAGTATCTTGGGTAGTTAATCCGCACTCCTATGCGTGTTTATACGACTTCTGCAAATCACAAAAAGAAAGGAGTTGTCTGTTATGAACAAGAGATGTGTAGCCCTTACAGATGAGCAGTATCGTGAGAGTATCAGCTTATTGCGTTCAGGATTTATTCTTGATGAAAGACTTATCAAACCCAATGAGAGGATTGCAGCAGTAGAAGTTCTACAAGCCACTTTAGGTCTAAGGCTCGGAGATACTTTGAAACTGCGAATGAGTTCTTTTATTAAAGATGGTAATCGTTACCGCTTAGATATCAAAGAGCAGAAGACTGGAAAAATGCGTACATTTACAGTTCCTATTGAAGTGTACAGCTTTATTCAGGATTATGCTATCTCTAACAATATAGGGGTAGACGCAAAGCTCTTTGATATTTCTGAGAGACAAGTGGAGCGTCATATGAATAAGGTATTTACCAAGATGGGACTGCCTTTGAGACAATATGGAACACATAGTGCAAGAAAATTATTTGCTACTAAGGTTTATGTGGAAAATGATTATAACATAGAACTGGTGAGAGTATTGCTCCAGCATTCCAGTGTTGTTACGACACAGAGATATATTGGTATCCAGCAGAAACAGGTTGAGGACGCTCTTGCTGGTACAGTTGTAAATTTAGTTTAGGAGGTGCAGTAATGACAGTTGAGGAGGCAATAAAAAATTTTATTAATGAAAGCGAGCAGTATGAGTTATATGAAAACTATTCAGGACGTGGTATGTTTGGCAGGACTTGTCTTGGTGTCATAGTTCAACAGAATGACTCATTCATGGACTTTATTATTAAGCTCACAAAATATCTGGATGACAATGGTATTGAAGATGTTGATTTCTCGTTGGAGGGGGTATCCTACGACGCTTTAGGTCTTGATACGATTGTGTATTTTCCAAATATAGGGGGTGATTGTGTATGACTAAGTTAGCAAAATGGCATGTTGAAGAAATTTTAGAAAATTTTGTATTGGGAGGCTTTCCTGTAAAGGATGATGATAGGTTCTTAGCTTGCTCATCGATTCTTACATCTATGATTGATACTGTTGAGGTTGATGAGCCTAACAAGGCTTTTATTTTCCATACAATGTCGGGCAATGATTACCTTTGTCCATTTGAGGATATTAGATGGACTTCCAGATTTGCTGAATTTTCCAAAGATAATCTGGAGCGTTTGAAGGTTGTTCCAAAATTTGTAGATGAAGCAATAAAATTAGCCCATGAAAAAGAGAGTTCTTTTGTTACTTGGTTAGAGAAGGAAATCTTTAATGGAGACTTATTCATAGAAATAGGGGCAGGTGGTATTTTGAATGTTCATTTTAAATATGAAGATAAAGTTTACCGCATAAGTAGCCAGATACACATGGGTATGTTTTCAGACTCATATTTATACCGCTTGTCAGGGGTAGTCGACTTCAGGCATTATGCGTTTGTTGGTAGTTCAGTAAACACATATCATATGAGTGATTCAATCAAGAGATTGGTTGTAAACAATATAGGCAGCAGACCTGTAACCATAGACAATGTAGTTTATAAGCATGGAATAAATGTTACTCTTGTAACTGAAGAAAATCATCCAGAGGGCTTGTTTTCTCCTGATGCATTCAATGGAAAAGGTTTGTTTAGTAATTTTATAAAGGAAGGTGATTCTAATGTTTAAAGTTATTCTTTACCACCCGGGACAATATGGTGTATTTAGTGATGATACATACCATGTATGTGAAGATGTGTATGCTAGATTTGAAATGCTTGTGGGAAATGAGGAATTTCCTTTTCGTGATGAGGCATCTATAGCTTTTCTTAAGAAGAGAAATTGCAGTTTCATAGAAGGCGATAGATATGCGATTCGTGATGGAAATGATATTAATAGAGTTTTTCCTATCACATATATCAATAGGTGTGAGCAGGAAGGTCTTATTTTAATTAGCAATTCACAAAGGGGTATCTATACGCATACGAAGCATCTTGACCGCTTAGTTATTAATGCTCTAAAAAAGTTAGATATAGATATTTTGCTTGCAGTATGTGTGGATGAGGATGATGTCTATGGCATTTTATCTGTAGTAAAAGATTTTGAAGCAGTTAATTTTGACTATGTTGACAACTTATTTACTTTCTGTCGTAAGTTTGAGTATGACTGGAAAAGAGACTTGCCAGATATAGCTCGACTAATAGATATGAAATATCCAGAGGGTTGCGAAATTATCTTGACTTACAGAGAGTGGTTTGAGGCTGGTGTAATTTGTGACAAAAAGATATTTGCAAAAACATTTTTAAAGAAAAATCTCAATAGTAGAAGACTGGCTATTATGTTGATTGATTTTATGAAAGACGAGTCAGTTAGGTTGTCAAAAATTAATTCAACAAAGAACCCAGATACTAGACTTCTCTTTGATGACCTGCCATCTGTTGCAGATGATGTAAAGAGGACATTTTATCTAATTATTGATATTGATGAAACTATCCGCAGTGAAAGAGATATAGTTGATTATTGTATCTATGGTGGTTGGATAAATAAAGAGTTTGTCGAGGTATTGGGTAAGGAAGAAGTCTTACCTATATTTGAGGATTTGATTCCAGATATTCTGCGAAGGGAGATGATTTTATGTGGTTAAGCTACCATATTCCTTGTTTCTACTTAAACAGGGGTAGTGTTTGTGCCTGTTTCAATAAAGATTTCAAAGCAGAACTTTTAAAAGGCTTAGAAAAAGAGGAAGTTGTCTATATTAAGCTGGAAACAGTCAAAGTAAAAATGGGTGACGATTTTGTTGATGAGGAGATTTTAAGTTTTTACACAGATGATACTAATACACATGAAAAACTACAGACTTTCCTTGATATTTTTGATGATGCAGTTAATAAGTATGAGTCAGATTTAAAACAGGATTGTTATTTCTTCGAGTTTGATGGTTGTATGCTATATGTGCATTGTTCAGGGGTAGCTACGAGAAAACGTAGTCGTATTACACCAGTAATTAGAAAACTTGAAGAAGTGTGGAGAGAGCATCCAGACTTGCGTTTAGGACAGCTTTTAATTGATTGTGCAGGAGATAAGGATTTATTTAACTTGGAAGATGATGAGTTATTGGAGGCTCTTGAAAGGTTTGGTGACGAAAATGACTTTGAGCGAGTCTTATAGTATTCTTGAGAGATACTATCTATTATTGGACGATACTTTTCAAGATAGTAACGTGGAAAGCTTTGATGTTGATTCAGCTTATACAAAGATTGAGCTTGAGAAGGTATTAAGTGAGCAACCATCACTATCTATCAGGGGTAATTCTTTTCTTCGAGAGCTTTTATCTGATGATATAGGTGAGTCAGTTGCAGAAGCAATAAAGATAATATTAGAGGGTGGTGATAATCTGTGAATTTATATATCAGTGATTTACATTTTGGACATAAGGCTGTTGTTGACTTTGACCATCGACCATTTTCAGGGGTAGAAGAAATGGATGCTGTACTAATCCAGTTATGGAATAGCAGAGTTACTAAGAATGACCAAGTCTATATTTTGGGTGATTTTGCATTTCATAATGAAAAGCCATATAGTTGGTATCTAAAGCAGTTAAAGGGACAAAAGCATTTAGTTATTGGCAATCATGACAAGAAGTTACTGAAAGATGCTGAGGCTATGAGCTATTTTGTTTCAGTTGATAGTTACTTAGAAATAACAGACTGTCAGAGCAGAATTATTCTGTCACATTATCCTATTGCTGAATGGAACAACTTTCATCATGGCTCATATCTCATCTATGGTCATATTCATAACAGAACTGATGAAGCGTATCAATATATGAAGCAATTTGATAGAGCGTTGAATGCAGGAGCCTGCATAAACAATTATACACCCAGCTCTTTGAATGAGTTAATCAGAAATAATAAAATCTTTAGAGAAAATAATTGAAAGTTGCGTATTAAAACAAAAAGCTACCTTTTATCTATTGCAGATATATAGGTAGCTTATATAAATACATAGTTTTTGGGAGTGATTTTTATGATATCAGAAGAGTTAAAAGAAAAATTTATTGAGTATATGCTAGACAATAGACAAGTTGAAAGAAAAGTAGAGTATCTTGGCAAACATCCGAAGAGTAGAAATGGAGTTTTCAATTTAATAAAGGAGTTAGCTGATTGCGATGCTATAGAAAAGGGAGTGATATTAGGTATTAAAGCAAATTCAGACAATCTCAGGGGTAGATTAAGTTTTTTCGAGATGCAGCAGGGGGACTTAACTTATGTCACCGACTCTAGAGGTAGGAGATTTGTTATGTTATTTACTTCAAAGAAGAAGTTTGAATTGTGTCCAGATATACAAGGCTATGTCTGTTTTATTAAAGAATTATTTGAGGCTCTAGCAGTAAAGGAGGCTGTTGATGGTATTGCTTTCAATATCAATTCTGATGGGATACTGTTAGATAAGTTTGTTATACGAATAGTTCTTGAATTTATTAATAGAGTTGGTGAGTAATCACTGGCTTTTTTCTTTGACATTTTTCATGAGTTACTTTTTGCGTCTAAAATTTATATAGGGTTTGAGTATTAGACTGAGCTGAAAAATTAGAAGTGTCTTATTTCAAAAGACATATTATGTTTTTCAGGAGGTACTATTATGTTATATCAAGTTCCACAGTTTCCAGAGGGAAACGTGCCAGTTACAATCGCAGCCAGTATAATGGGAAAAGACCAGCAATTTCTTCGGGAGGCTATGAAACGAGGGTTAGTTGATTTAGGAATGTGTTATCAGAAAGAGGGTAGTAAGCAATATGACTTTTATATCAGTCCTTTTAAACTTTGGCAATTAACGGGGTATGTATATAAAGGTCTTGAGGAAGAAACAAGACTTGCAGAGGAAAGAAAGAGATTGACGAAAAATAGAAGATAGTTTATAATGAAGCCAACAGAGATAGTTCTGTTGGCTTTTTCTTTTGTTTTATGTGTAGCTTGAGTTCGGTCTTATCCTTGCAGTTTTCTACTTGCATCTAAGTTGGCATCATGGTAATCTTAGTTGCGTAGACTTCGGATTTGACTTATTAGATTTGTTGTGGCTCGTTTTGGTAAGTTGTGTACTTGTTATCTACTTGTTAGAATTACTACACAAACCTCGAATTTATGGGCTTTACAAGCTTCCATCGAGGAAGCTGCTAAGAACGGTAAGTTCTAATAAAAAGTAATTGACAAAATATTGGAGAGTAACAGGTGATAAAAACCTGTTGCTCTCTTTTTTAATGCTTGACTTTTAGTGAAAATGTGGATATTCTTTACGGGATATAAAAGAATGAGAGATAATGAAAGGAAGATTATGAATTTTTTAGTTAATAAAATACTTGATGATGGTAGCGTTTCATATGGTCTTACAGGCTCAGGATATGTGGTATTAATAATTGTCTGTGTCTTATTAATGACTATAGGATGTTTTGCAAGAGATAATAATAGTAAACTGAATGTAAAACATATTGCATTTGCAGCAATGGCTATGGCTCTTGCGGTTGCGACTTCCATGATTAAAGTTATTAAACTGCCAATGGGCGGTTCTGTAACACTGTTCAGTATGTTATTCATAGTGCTTATAGGATACTGGTATGGAATAAAGACTGGTCTGACAGCAGCTATTGCATATGGAGTTTTGCAGTTATTACTTGATCCATATATCCTGAATGTTCCTCAGGTGCTTCTTGATTATATATTAGGCTTTGGAGCACTTGGGTTGTCAGGAGTATTTTCTAAATCAAAACACGGTCTAGTGAAGGGATATATTATAGGAGTTATAGGCAGATTTATATGTTCTTTCTTGTCTGGCTGGATATTCTTTGCTGTGTATACACCAGAATTTTTTAATAGTGCGGTACTTTATTCAGTTGTTTACAATGGCTCGTATATCGGACTTGAAGCAGTGGTAACTCTTGTAGTTATATCCCTACCTTCTGTTAATAAAGCACTGGCATATGTTAAAAATAATCTTGTATAGAATAATTGGATAAATAATATAAAAAACTCATGCAGATTGTGGTAAATGTGATTACTTCAATCTGCATGAGCTTTTTATAAGTCGGCGTGACAGGATTTGAACCTGCGGCCTCGTAGTCCCGAACCACGCGCTCTACCAAACTGAGCCACACGCCGATATTTAAATGTGACTTATATATTATAGCGTATTTATGAGGAAGTGCAAGAGAAAGAATAAAATATATTTATATATATTTATACGATAAAAATAACTGCTATATTGACTTTAGAAATGATATATGATATATACTATATAAATAATATTACGCAATGCGATAATAAGGTGGGAATGCTATTGCAAATAGGTTTAAGAGTAGTATATAATAAATATATAAGACAAATGAAATCACTCTATCCTTATATGTGGTATTACCTGCCGTAAGTAAAAAGGGGAAGAGTATGGGGAATTTAAAAGAATATTCAAAAGAAATAAAAGAAACAGCAGCCAATCTTAGAATTATAGATGACGCACTGTTTAGATTGATGGGAGAAAAGCCGGGTGTATGTGAAGAAATATTAAGAACACTTCTTGATATGCCACATTTACAGGTTGTGAAGGTTTCTGTACAGAGTGTGGTTCAGAGCTTTCAAAGAGAAATAACATTAGACGCGTTATGCATGACACAAGATGGAAGATATTGCAATGTTGAGGTGCAGAAGGGAAATTCCAATGATGATATCAGAAGGACAAGATTTCATGCGGCAGCGTTGACAGCAAAATATACACCTAAAGGTGCTGATTTTAAGAATATTCCAGATGTTACAATTGTATATATATCTGAGTATGATGTCTTAAAGAATAATCAGACAGTGACGCATGTAACAAGGTGTATGAAGAATGATGAAAGTTACGTTCCAGTGAAAGATGGAGAAGATATAATATTTGCAAACACTTGTGTTAATGATGGCTCGGACAAATCAGAACTATTGCAGTTAATGCTTAATAAAGAAGCGTTTTATAATGATAAGTTTCCACAAATTAGCAATGCGATAAGCTATTTCAAGGAGACAGAAGGAGGTCAGAGTGAAATGTGCAAGATAGTAGAAGATTATGCTAAAGAATATGCAAAGAATTCAATACAGGAAGCAATAGAAGCGAAGAAACTGGCAGATGAAGCAAAGAAACTGGCAGATGAAGCAAAGAAACTTGCTGAAGAAGAAAAACGAAAAGCTGAAGAAGAAAAACGAAAAGCTGAAGAAGAAAAACGAAAAGCTGAAGAAGCGGAGAGCAGAGCTGGCAAAGCAATTGAAAGAAATTATAGATTAATAGTGAATATCCTATCAGGAAGAACATATGAGGAAGCGGCAGACATGTTAGGGATATCGATAGAAGATGTGAAAGAAGCAGAAGCAGCGATAAAGGCTATTGATAAATAATTAGTATCTGTAGTTGCAATGATGAGTTCTTTCGGACCGATTGTTGCACTTGATAATCTTGGAAGTACATTGCAGAACACATTTGCAGCAGGAAACAGAGTGTTGGATATTCTTGATGAACAGCCGGTAACTAAGGATATCACAGGTTGTGAGGAAGTTGAATTTAATTGTGCAGCTACTGAAAATGTTACATTCTCATATGGTGAGGAAACTATAATTTCTGATGTATCAATTCCGGTTCTAAAAGGAAGCATTATTGGAATTTCAGGAAGAAGCGGAAGCGGTAAATCAACAATTGCAAAGCTTGACGCAACAGATGAGAAGATAATTGAGGCGTGCAAAAAGGCTTCAGTACCGATTTCATATCAAAGCTTCCTGATGGATACGACACTAATGTCGGTGAACTGGGAGATATGTTATCAGGCGGAGAGAAGCAGAGAATCGGGCTTGCTAAAGCATTTTACATGACGCGCCATTCGTGCTTCTTGATGAGCCGACAAGTAATAAAGTCGAGACAGAATAAACTTGCAAAATGTATCTTAAAGGGGCAAAATATACTCGTATTATTTCATTGATTAAAGGTAAGAAAGAAGGATAGATATGGGACACGAACTTACTAAGAATGATATCAAAAAGATGGAAGAAGAGATTGAGTACAGGATACATGAGGTAAGAAAGGCTGCACTTGATGATGTCAAGGAGACAAGGGCTCAGGGGGATTTAAGTGAGAATTTCGAGTATCATGCAGCGAAAAGATTTAAGAATAAGAATGAAAGCAGAATAAGATATCTGCAGAGAACGATTAAGAATGCGACTGTTATTGATGATTCATCAGCAGATGATGAGGTTGGCGTTAATAATACGGTTGAGGTATTGTATGAGGATGATGAAAGTACTGAGACTATTAAAATTGTTACTACAATCAGAGCTGATTCATTAAGCGGTATGATCAGCATAGAGTCGCCTCTTGGCAAGGCTCTTCTTGGGCATAAGAAGGGTGACAGGGTGCTTGTACAGGTTAATCCACAGGTTGAATATTATGTTGTTATCAAGAGTATATCTAATACTGATGATTCTGATGATAGTATAACAAGTTATTAATAAATAAAAAAATATATTATTAAGTTGACATAATGGCGACATACTTATATAATCTTAGTATACATTTGTTTGCGTAAGATTATTATAAGGGGTGCCGCTTTTGCAGTTTAATGAAGCACAGATTCAGGCTATACAACATAATACAGGACCGTGCATGGTAATTGCAGGACCGGGTTCTGGAAAGACCACGGTTCTTACACACAGGGTAAGATATCTGATTGAGAGGTACGGCGTTAATCCATCAGATATTCTTGTTATTACATTTACTAAGGCTGCTGCTGAACAGATGAAGCTTAAGTTTAAGGGGTTGTCAGAGGGCAGAAACTCTGCAGTGACGTTTGGCACATTTCATGCAGTATTTTTTACAATACTTAAGGCAGCATATAATTATTCTGCACACTGTATTATTAAGCCGCAGATACAGCATGAATTCGTGAAAGACCAGATGTGCAGGCTTGAACTGGAGTATGATGATGAGAAGGAAACTGTAGCTGGTGTTTTATCTGAGATAAGCTGTGTTAAGGGTGAAGCTGTTAATATAGATGAATATGAGAGCAGAAGTATTCCACCACAGAGCTTCAGAATGATATACAGGGCATATGATGATATGCTTGTAAGGAAGCATCTGATTGATTTTGATGACATGATAGTATTGTGCCGTGATCTTCTGATGCAGAGAGAGGATTACAGGATGGCATGGCAGAATAAATATAAATACATTCTGATAGATGAATTTCAGGATATTAATAAGGCACAGTTTGATGTTGTGAGGATTCTTGCTGACGGATACAGAAATCTTTTCGTGGTTGGGGATGATGACCAGAGTATATATGGATTCAGGGGTTCTGCTCCACAGATAATGTTAGATTTCAATAAGTATTATAGTGATGCAGTGAGAATTGACATGTGTATTAATTACAGGTCAACAGGCAATATTGTGTTTGCTTCAAGGGCTGTAGCAGAGGAGAATGAGCATCGTTATTATAAAGATATAACGACGTACAATTCACAAGGAGATACTGTGTCTGTATATGAATTTAACAGTCTGAATGATGAGAAAGCATTTCTTGTATCAGAGATAAGAAGACTGATTGATACTGGAATAGCAGCTGATGACATTGCTGTGTTATCAAGAACTAATGTAATTGGGAATATGTATATGTCAAGGCTTGAAAGTGATGGGATTCCATGCTGCGATTATTCAGTAGTACAGGATATATATGAGCACTGGATAAGTAAGGATGTTCTTACATATATAAGGATAGCACTTGGCAGCAGGGAAAGAATAGACTTTCTGCGGATTATTAATAAGCCGCTCCGATATATAAGCCGTTCATATATTACACAGCCGGCAGATATTAATGCATTGAAGAGAGGCTATGAGGGGAATGAACAGATGAGTAAACGGGTAGAAAAACTGGTGTCTGATATTAGTATGATAAGAAGTATGTCTCCATTTGCAGCTGTTAATTATATAAGAAAGGGTGTTGGTTATGATGAGTATATAAGGAATTATATATATGAACACAAGGCTGATAAGGAAGAATTATATAATGTGCTTGATGAACTGGCACACAGGGCTTCACAGTATATGAGTCTGTCACAATGGCTTGATGGTATTGCAGAATACATAAGGCAGTGCGATAAAGACAGACAGAATAATACAGCAGACGGTGTGCATATGCTTACAATGCACGGCTCTAAAGGTCTTGAATATAAGATTGTACTGGTAATGGATGTCTGTGAGGGAATAATACCGTATAATAAGGCGGTTTTAGATGAGCAGATTGAAGAGGAGAGGAGACTTTTTTATGTTGCGATGACGAGAGCAAAAGAAAAGTTGTATCTTCTGTACCCCAAACAGAGGTACAACAAAGATACAACCCGTTCACGCTTTATAGAAGAGCTTCTTACTGCTCGTTATCCTCTTCTTCGTACAGATCTTCATACTCCATAGCATCTAATTCTTCGTCAAATGCTTCAGATACAAGCTCATATTCTTCATCAGATTCAATATTCTCAAGTACAGGTTCGTTGTCGCCTTCAACCTTGTATCTGTAAAGATATACCTCATCGTTGTCTGCAGCTTCACCCTCAAGTGGAAGAAGTGCGATATAGTCGTTATCTCCAGCAGGGAATATGCGTATTATTGCACATTCACATTCTGTGTTATCGTCAAGCATAAGAGTTACTGTGTTATATTCCTGATTATTATTCTCCATAATGTCTCCGTTCTGCCAGTAATGGCTTTAGTATTTTCTCTACTCTAACAAATATTATGTATAAAAGCAATGAAAATAAAGAAAAAACACTTGCTATTTTATTATGTAAGGTGTATATTATGTATAAGTTAATAATTTAAGTCAAAGGGGACGATTTTAGCAACAACGCTAGGATTGTCCCCTTTTTGGTTAAATTAATAGCATTTACAACGAATATTATAATCTGGAGGTTCACGCCATGGATAAAATCGATAAGAAGATAATTACATTATTACAGCAGAATGCAAGAATGCCATTAAAGGCACTCGCCGAGAATGTTTTCCTTTCATCACCGGCTGTTTCAGCAAGAATTGAGAGACTTGAGAAGGAAGAGATTATTGAAGGATATGAAGTTAAGATTAATCAGTTAAAGCTGGGATATCATATAACAGCATTTATTAATCTTGAAGTTGCTCCTGTGCAGAAACCGGATTTCTATCCATTTATCAAGTCATGCCCTAATGTTGTTGAATGTAACTGTGTAACAGGCAATTATTCAATGCTATTAAAAGTTATGTTCCCAAGTACCATGGAACTTGATACATTTATCGGCCAGCTTCAGAAGTTCGGAAGAACAAGTACACAGATTGTGTTCTCAACACCTGTTGCTCCAAGAGGTATTGATGTTAATCAGGAGATGCCTACAGATAATTAAATTCATCAAAAGTTCATAATTATTTAACCTATTAACACTGTCAGACACTTGCTGTTCTGGCAGTGTTTTTGTTATAATTATCTGAGTTTAAATTTCGTGTTACGAGGAGGTATTATGAGTAAGGCTTCAGATATATTAGATAATGTAAGTAAGGTCATTGTGGGTAAGAGAAATGTTTCAGAACTTGTTCTGACAAGTATTATTGCTGGTGGACATGTTCTCCTTGAAGATGTTCCGGGTACAGGTAAGACTATGATGTCGAAAGCATTTGCAAAGAGCATTGATGGACAATTTTCAAGAATTCAGTTTACACCAGATCTGCTTCCTTCAGATATTACAGGTGTGCATGTGTTTAACCAGAAAGAGGGGAAATTCGTATTCAGAAGAGGTCCGGTATTCGCTAATGTTATTCTTGCAGATGAGATTAACAGGGCAACACCTAGAACACAGTCGGCATTGCTTGAATGTATGGAGGAACATCAGGTTACTGTGGATGGTGAATATTCTAAGTTAGAAGAACCATTTGTTGTAATTGCAACACAGAATCCTATTGAGACAGCAGGAACTTATCAGCTTCCTGAGGCACAGCTTGACAGATTCCTTATGAAGATTAACATGGGTTATCCAGAGAAAGATGATGAGGTACTTATTCTTAACAGATTCTTAAAAGAAGATCCTTCTAAAGAACTTTCAACAGTTGCAACATGTGAAGATATTGTTGCAATGAAAGAAGATGCGAAAAATGTATATGTTCACCCAGTGCTTATTGATTATATTGTTGAACTGGCAAGGATGACAAGACAGCAGGATAATGTATCAATCGGTGTAAGCCCGAGAGGAACTCTTGGTATGCTCAATGCGGCGAGAGCATATGCGTATGTTGCAGGCAGAGATTATGTTGTACCAGAGGACATCAAGATACTTGCACCTGTAGTATGGGCACACAGAATTGTGTTACAGACAGGTTACATGAATATGGATAATAAAGAACAGATTGTAGAACATGTTGTTAATAACACAGCAGTTCCTACTGAAGATTGGAAAAGATAATGAATGTATTATTGATGCTTATTGGTGTACTTATAGTATATCTGGCAATTAAGCTTGTATTTCGTTATAACTGGAATAAGGGGCTGGGTGTCGCTCTTGAATTTGAGAAAAAGCATGTTGTAAATGGCGAAACAGTTAATGTTGTTGAGGTTATATCCAACGAAAAACGTCTGCCGCTGCCATGTGTGAATCTTAAGTTTCAGGTGGACAGGGAACTTGAATTTCCTGAAACAGATACTAATTCAAGTGTGTCAGACCTTACATACCGCAATGATGTGTTCTCATTTCTGGCTAATCAGAGAATTACAAGAAGAATTCCTGTTAAATGCAATCACAGAGGTGTGTTCAAAATATCAGGCGTACAGCTTACATTTGCCGGACCATTTATGAATGAGATTAATGTTCTCAAAGTGGGTAGTACCTGTGAGATAACAGTTTATCCTAAGACTGTGGATAGTAAGAGATTCAGCTTTATAAGAAGCAGAATATCAGGAGAAGCAGAACGTAAGAAATATATGCTTGAAGATCCATTTGTGTTCAGAGGAATAAGAGATTATACAAGCAACGACAGCCTAAAGAATGTGAACTGGAAGGCAACAGCGAGAACAGGTAATCTGTGTGTTAATGAATATAATGAGTCAGTCAGCCGTAATGTATGTATTCTTCTTAATCTTGAGGATGATGGAATGCTTACATATGATTCGGTTAATGAAGAAGCAATAAGTCTTGCAGCTTCTGTGGCGGAAGAATTCATTAGACAGGGAATTAATGTCTCTCTTATTAGTAATGCATGTGATGTTGACACAAAGGAAGCAGTTGGTATAAGAGAAGGAGCAGGAGTTGGACATCTTGGAAGTATTAATACTGTACTTGCAAGAATGGATTTAAAGCTTGAAAAAGAAGAGTTTGCAGCGCTTATTAACAGAACATTTATAGAAAATGTTTCTGTCCAGAGTAGTGACAACAGTGTATATGTTGTTATATCAGCGAGCAGAAGAAAGAAGCTGCAGCAGACTATGCAGAAGTTTGAGAAAAAGTATGGACAGGTTATATGGATTGTTCCATATATGACTGGTGGAGAATACAGCCTTGATTATTGTGGTATCAGACCAGAGGGCTGGGAAGTGAAATAAGTTTATCAGGAGATAACATATGAATGAGTCGGGACAAGTTTATAATTATAATAAACTGAGAACACTAAGAACATTGACAGATATAATAAGCCAGTGTATTGTAGCGTTCGCATTTTCTGCATTTGTTATATTGGGACTTACGAATAAATCTGACAGTTATATTATTGCAACACTGCTTATGGCAGTTCCGGTTATTATAACTTATGCGGCAAGAAAGAATATACATAAGAATTTTCTATTTATGCTGATTCATGCTGCTTTGCTTATAACAGCCATTATAATTGGTAATGGAGATGCAGAGTCTACAGCATATTTTGTAAGCGTACTTGCTGTGTGTATAAGGTCTGTAAGCATAAGAGTGGCTAATGCAAGAAAAACTGAATATATGAATGAACCGCTTTATGGGAATCAGTTTGCTGATGTAACTCAGGAAGACAAGAAAGCTGCCTTGCAGGCAGGAGAGAGAATGTCACCTCTGTATTGTCTGGTTATGGTCGCAGGAAGTCTTTATGGCGGTTCAGCAGGCAACAGACTGCTTGTTAACTATGAAACAGTATTATTTGTGCTGTTTGTTCTGCTTGCTTTTCTTGCTAACCAGTTAAAAGAGCTTAATTCTCTGTTTATAAGTAATGCTGGCAAATCAGAATTTCCTGCTGAGAGAATTACAGGAATTAACATGATAATGGTCATGGTTGTGTCAGGACTTATGATTCTTGGCATGATTCTGTTCTATAGTGGGGATTATGGCAATATATTTACACTGATTGGTTCAGGTTTTGTAGCAGTTGTAAGGATAGTGCTGAAGCTGTTCTTAAGACTTATAAGAGAGAAAGAAGAAGTCTCTACGATGCCCGAAGATTCTGTGAATCCAGGCACTGATGATGATGTGGTAAAGGGGGATAACGACCTTGCATTTACTGATAATCCTGTTATGAGTGCATTATTTACAGCATTTGCAATAGTTCTTGTAATTGCACTTGTTGTATTTATTGTCTATATGATTATCAGATATGCCAAGAATTTCAAAAAGTCACAGGATAATAATGGTGATGAGATTGAATTCATTGGCAATGACAGAAGAACAGAAGCAAGGATAAAGAGACGTCAGAGAGTAGAAGAAGCTAAGAATATGCCTGTTAATATGCAGTACAGGAAGGCATTCAGAAAAGCAGCAATAAAATCATCAAAGGCAGCCAGGGATTCGGATGGTAAATCACTTGAAAATATGCAGCCACAGGATATAACAATAAACAGAATAACTGACGATGCTGATGCTGCAGACAGAATTACAGCAAGTTATGAGAAAGCAAGATATTCTGATAAGAATATTTCCAAAGAAGAACTTGAATTTATGCTTGACTTTATAAAAAATGACAAGTATAATAAGCGTACATAATAAGTAAATGCTGTGAAGAGGACTATTAGATAGGAACCAGAGTCAGAGAACTGCCGGGTGGTGCGAGACAGTCGAAGGAACTTATTGAACTCGCCTTGGAGCTGCTACCTGAAATCATTATGAGAAGTAGGAGTAGCCGGAAGCCAACCGTTATAGTGGACAGAATATAATGCAGCACATTTGTTGTACGTATTCAGTGAGTGCATAGCATAGCTATGAAGAAGAGTGGTAACGCGTGAGATTTATCTTTCGTCTCTTTGGGTGGAATTGCCCATGGACGAAAGATTTTTTTATGCTTATCTTTAAGGAAGCCTTTACTTATTAACAATACATATTTATATTTTCAGGAGGTTTTAGGAATGTTTGATTACAGACAGTATGAAAGAGGCTATTTTATGCCACCAGTTAAGTGCAATGACTGGGTTAACAAGGAGTATGTTGATAAGGCACCAATCTGGTGTTCGGTTGATTTAAGAGATGGTAACCAGGCTCTTGTTGAACCTATGAGTCTTGATGAAAAGCTTGAATTCTTCCAGATGTTAGTTGAAGTAGGATTTAAAGAAATTGAAATTGGTTTCCCTGCAGCTTCTGAGACAGAATATGAGTTCTGCCGTACACTTATTGAGAAAAATATGATTCCTGATGATGTTACAATCCAGGTTCTTACCCAGGCAAGACCACATATTATTAAGAAGACATTTGAAGCTGTTAAGGGAGCTCCAAGAGCAATTGTTCATGTATATAATTCTACTTCATTAGCACAGAGAGAACAGGTATTCAAGAAGTCTAAGGAAGAAGTTAAGCAGATTGCTATTGAAGGTGCCAAGTTATTAAAGGAACTTGCTGAAGCTGATGGAGGAAACTTCCTTTTTGAATACAGTCCGGAGAGCTTTACAGGAACAGAACCAGAGTATGCACTTGAGGTATGCAACGCTGTTGTTGATATCTGGCAGCCAACACCTGATAAGAAATGTATCATCAATCTTCCTGCTACAGTTGAGATGTCACTTCCACATGTATTTGCAAGCCAGATTGAATATATGTCTAAGTACATGCACAACAGAGAGAATGTTATTATTTCTCTTCATCCACATAATGACCGTTCGACAGGTGTTGCTGATGCAGAGTTAGGACTTCTTGCAGGAGCGGACAGAATTGAGGGAACACTTTTTGGTAATGGTGAGAGAACAGGTAATGTTGATATAATTACACTTGCTATGAACATGTATATGCAGGGTGTTAATCCTGAGCTTGATCTTTCCGATATGCCACATCTTGCAGAAGTATTTGAAAGACTTACACAGATGAAGATTGATGACCGTCATCCATGGTGTGGTAAGCTTGTATTTGCAGCGTTCTCAGGTTCACATCAGGATGCTATATCTAAGGGAATGCATTACAGAATTGAAAATGATCCTAATAAATGGACAGTTCCATATCTTCCAATTAATCCAGAAGATGTAGGACGTACATATGATTCAGATGTTATAAGAATTAATAGCCAGTCTGGTAAGGGCGGTGTTGCTTATGTTCTTGAACATAACTATGGAATGGTTGTTCCTAAGGCTATGAGAGAAGATCTGGGTTATGCTGTCAAAGATGTATCAGATGTTAATCATAAGGAGCTTTCAGCAGATGAAGTGCTTGAGATATTTGAGAAGAGATATAAGAAATATACACCAGTATTCAAGATTTCTGAAGTGCATTTCAAGCAGATTAATGGAATCCAGACTGTTGTGACTATTGATGAGAATGGTAAGAAATGCAATGTTGAAGATGGCGGTAATGGCCGTCTTGATGCTGTAAGTAATGCTCTTGCCAGTCACTTTGGAAAGCCTTGTGATATCTTCTGTTATGAAGAACATTCATTAAAGAAGGGCTCTGATTCTAGTGCCATTGCATATGTTGGTATTACAGGAGAGGATGGAAAGAATTACTTTGGTATTGGTATTGACCATGATATCATCAGAGCTTCTATTGATGCGTTAGAGTCAGCTATGAACAGAAGCCTTGAAGCATAATATTTAAATTGAATAATGTGTAATATAACCCATGTCCGGAACGTATACTAGAATGATACTGATTCAGGATATGGGTTGTTTTATTTATGTAGAATTAAAAAATCCCCCTCAAAGGGGGAAGCGGTACTATAGTACTAATGCTATTATACGCTCAGAGGGGAAAAGAAATATAGTTAAGGGGAAACTGTTGATTTAGACATTTTTGGAGGGATAGTAATGTTTTTTAGAAAACTATTAAGTAGTTTGAATGCAAAGGTTAAGAAAACTGCAGTTGGTGTTCTTTCAGTTGCAATAGTTGCAGGTTCTGTGTTTGCCGGTACATCTTTAAAAGCTGGTGCATACTCGAAAACACAGGATGTCCTTAATGAATTATTAGGAGCAGCAAAACCTTATGGTGTAGTTGCTGAAGAATTTAAGAATAGTAATCACAATCAGACATGTTTCGCGACTAACAAGCTTGTAATAACAGATCAGTGGATGAGTGCATGGCTTGATATGAGCGTTGGAACAACATATATCAAGAGTTTTGATAATTCTGGTTCATCAGAAGTTAATGTGGATAGAAATGCATTTAATAATCTTGTACTTGGAACTGATTATGATTATGAACCCAGAGAGAATAAATATTATATTAAAGATTCTGACGGAAAAAGAACAGGTGCTGTTATTAATGTTGCTAACTGCAAGGATACAATCAATGTTTATTATGCAGAGGATTATATGGATGTAACTGCAGCACTTGATAATGTATACGATAATTTCAAGGCGTATGCAGATACACCAGATTCGGAGGCTGATATAGTTATTGGTGCTTATGATGATAGAAAGATTGATCTTGCTTCATTTAAGAATAAGCAGATTGTAGTGGTAAATATGTATGCTAATAATTATATTGACTGGCAGGGAAAAGAAGTTTCATCTTATTATGGAGAAGGACAGCTCAACATAACAAATAAAGCACAGGGACAGTTTGTTATCATTAATTTGCTTGGCGGTGATGGTGATGCAGACATTAAGAGATTCAGCATTAATGGAAAGAATACAGGCGGATTAACAGATGTTGATGTATCAGACACGGTTATTTTCAATGCTGTTAATGTAACTGGTAATATTAATATAGGTGAGGTATGTGGTATAGTTGTTGCACCAAAAGCAGATATTACCTTAACATCTACATGTAATGGAAGAGCAATTTCTAAGTCATTTGTTAATGTCAATGGACAAATGCATTTTATATCAGATAATCAACAGCAGGAGACGACACAAAAGGAAACAACATCTGTAGCACAGTCTTCATCAGAAACAACAAAGTCAGAAGAGACAACAACTGCACAGGAAACAACAAAGTCAAACGAGACAACAACTGCACAGGAGACAACAAAGTCAAACGAGACAACAACTGCACAGGAGACAACAAAGTCAAACGAGACAACAACTGCACAAGAGACAACAAAGTCAAACGAGACAACAGTTGCACAGGAGACAACAAAGTCAAACGAGACAACAGCTGCGCAGGAGACAACAAAGTCGAATGAGACAACAGTTGATGCTGGTAAGGAAACTAAGCCGACAAAACCAGAATCAAACGAGACAACAGTTGCGCAGGAGACAACAAAGTCGAATGAGACAACAGTTGATGCTGGTAAGGAAACTAAGCCGACAAAACCAGAATCAAACGAAACAACAGCTGTTAATGAGACAACAAAGTCAAATGAAACAACAGTAGATTCTAATAAACAGACAAAAGAACATACAACTTCATCAATCCAGGTCACAAAGAAGACTGGTGAAGTTGCAGGAGATGAAGAATTTGTTACGGGAAAAGAGGATGAGACCGTTGATGGCTCGAGAATCAGAAAAACTGGTGAAGTTGCGGCTGATGAAGAAGTTGTAAAGACAGGAGACAATAATCATGTATGGGTATATATCGTGATTCTTGTAGCAGCTGCTGTTATTTCTGGAGCTGTTATTGTGATAAGCAAAAAGAGCAATAAAAGATAATAATTGTTAATGATATCAGAGAGGCACAGCAGTAATGTTGTGCCTTTTTTATTGGGGTGGTATTGAAGCACTCTGCTTTTTTATGCTATAATGCAATATGTATGAGTCGAAGTAGGCTCTGAACACAAAATACAGTGAAGAACAAGGAGATGGAAGTTTTATGAAACATTTGATACTTGCATCGGGTTCACCAAGACGAAGAGAATTAATGAGTCAGGTAGGACTTGATTTTACTGTTGTTACAAGTGATGCAGATGAGAATATTAAAGAGATGGAGCCTGAAGATTATGTAAGAGAATTATCTTCTATTAAGGCACAGTCTGTATTAGAGCAATATGCAGATAAAGATGATTCTGTAATCGTTATAGGTGCAGATACTATTGTTTATTATAAAGGAGAGATTCTTACCAAGCCTAAGAATGAAGAGGATGCATTCAGAATACTTAAGTCTTTAGAAGGTCAGATACATCAGGTGTATACAGGTGTAACTATATGCAGTGCACATAAGAATGTAAGTTTTTATGAAAAGACTGATGTGTGGGTATATGATATGACTGATGAGGAAATCAGGGATTACATAAGCACAGGAGAACCTATGGATAAGGCTGGTGCATATGGTATTCAGGGAAAATTTGCAGCATACATTAAGGGTATTGAAGGCGACTATAATAATGTTGTCGGTCTGCCTGTTGCCAGACTTGTACATGAGCTTAAAGCATTTTAAGGAGAAAATATATGATTAAATTCGTAGCGAGTGACCTTGATGGGACACTGCTTCTTAACGGAGCACAGAGCGTCGATGAATCTGCTATACAGTATATCAATAAACTTGTTGACAAAGGCGTTATATTCGCACCGGCTAGTGGCAGGCAGATAACGAGTCTTAAGAGACTTTTTGGGACTGTCAGTGATAAGCTTGCATATATTGCAGAGAATGGTGCACTTGTGGAATACATGGGTGAAACTATTGGGAAGACTCCGATGGATAGGAAGCTTGCATTAGAGATAATTGAGGATGTAATTGAACAGCCTGATTGTGAGGTGCTTGTATCAGGAGAACATACGGCATATATTAAGCCTAAGTCAGAAGAATATTATTACAGAATGACCAAGGTGGTCAATTACCATACTACATTAGTTGATAAGTTCACAGACATTGATGAGGATATATTAAAGATAGCTGTGTGTGATATGACAGGAATTAAGAATTCCAAGGAGCATTTTATTAACAAATGGAGTGATAAGGCTTCAGTACTCGTATCAGGAGAACTTTACTTAGACCTTATGGATACTAATGTCAATAAGGGAAGAGGAATTGAACAGATACAGAAATATTTCAGCTTAAAGCCTGAAGAATGTATGGCATTTGGTGACAACTATAATGATATTGCAATGCTAGACAGGGTGTATTACTCATATGTTATGGAGAAAGCTGTAGATGATGTTAAGAAACACGGACATTTCATAACAGGATGGGTAGAAGGAACATTAAGGGAGCAATTTAAAGAGATAAGATAAGGAGATTTAAGTTATGGATAAACATATTGATGAGTGTGCGAAGGTGTTTTTAAGAGATCAGAAACAACTTTTCGATGAGCCTGTTGCATATGATTTAGAGGAAGCTAAGGAATTCTTAGAGGACTGTATGGCGGTATACTGCAAGGATATTAAAGAATTAAGAGAAGTGATGGATGATGAGGGAATGGATGTATCTGACTTAAGCAATGATGAGCTTCTTGAGCAGTTAGAAGTATTCAGGCTTGATAATGGCGGATATTTCTTCGTGGAAGGATAGTACAGATGCGTATAAATGTTGTATGTGTAGGCAAGATTAAGGAAAAGTTTTATACCCAGGCAGTTGAAGAGTATTCTAAGAGACTTTCAAGATACTGTAAGCTTGATATTGTTGAACTACCTGATGAGAAAACACCAGATAATGCAAGTGATATAGTCAATGAACAGATTAAGAATAAGGAAGGGGAGAGAATTCTTTCTGCCATTAAAGATGATGCTTATGTATGTGCACTTGCAATAGAAGGGAAAATGCTTGATTCTGTTGAACTATCAGAAAAGATTGAAAGACTTGGAATAGAAGGAACAAGTAACATAACATTTGTAATAGGAGGCTCTTTGGGACTTGCAGATGATGTACTTAAGAGAGCTGATTATAAGCTGAGTTTTTCAAAGATGACATTTCCGCACCAGCTTATGAGAGTTATTCTTTTGGAACAGATATACAGGGCTTACAGGATTATGAAGAATGAGCCATATCACAAATAATTAAAGAGGATAGAATATGAAAAGAAGAAAAAAACCATTTATTATATTAGCAGTTATTCTTGTTGTAGTTTTATTGGTTGCAGGATATATTAAGTTCTTTAATGGACGTCTGATATATTTCACAACAGGTATGAAGAGCGGTGAGCTTATTAAGACAGCAGGACAGAAGACAACTTATACATGCGAGGCAGATATTCTAATGTCTGATGTGAAGAAGGAATATGAGGAAATGTTTGGCAGTAATATATGGAGAGAGAAAATTGGTGATGCTGATTTTGAAAGCTATATTAAGGACCAGATTAAGAGTAAGTTAATGCGCGTCAAGGCTATGAATGTTAAGGCTAAGGAACGCGGTGTTGTGCTTGGAAGAGAAGAAAAAGATTCTGTGGGTAAGGCTGTTGATGCATTTTACAATGAATTAACAGAATCGCAGATAAGCAGTACAGGAATAACTAAGGATAAACTGAATACAATGTTTACTGAATTTGCAATAGCACAGAAACTCTACGATGACCTTACTTCCAGCATGGATATTGAAGTAAGCGCAGATGAGGCAAGAGTTATTGATATCCAGTATATTGTATCAGATTCAGAGGAAGATATTAATAAAGCATATAATCTTGTGAATTCAGGAAGTTCATTCTTTGCTGTTGCCAAGGAGTACAATGCGGATGGCGAATATGAGTACGAACTGAAACGTGGCGAGATGGATGCAGCATTTGAAAAAGCAGCATTCAATCTGTCTACTGGTGAGATGAGCAGTATAGTTGAGGCAGCAGGCAGATATTACATTATAAGATGTACATCGGATAATGATAAGGCTAAGACCGAGGTTAATAAGTCTGCAATTCTTGAAAAGAGAAAGTTAGAGCAGTTTAATGCTGATTTTGAGAAATATGAAGCTGGTATATATATGGAATTTAATAATAGCGAATGGAAGAAATTAAGTATTCAGGATGCGTATACGTTGGGAAGCAGCTTTGAGGATACTTTCAATGCGTATTTTGGAAAGTAAAGAGGAGAGTAATTAATAATGGCAGCTAATAAATATGATGCTAACAGTATATCAATACTGGAGGGCCTTGAAGCGGTAAGAATGAGACCTGGTATGTATATTGGAAGTGTCGGAACAAAAGGTCTTAATCATCTTATATATGAGATTGCGGATAATTCAGTGGATGAACATCTTGCGGGTTTTTGTACACAGATAAATGTAACTCTTAATGATGATGGAACAGCAACTATCAAGGATAATGGACGAGGAATTCCTATCGGAATCCATCCTAAAGCCGGAATACCTGCGGTCGAGGTTGTATTTACAGTACTTCATGCAGGCGGCAAGTTCGGAGATGGCGGATATAAGATATCTGGAGGACTTCATGGTGTTGGAGCGTCTGTAGTTAATGCACTTTCTGTATGGCTTGAGGTTGAGATAAGAGTTGACGGTGGTGTGTACAAGCAAAGATATGAGCGGGGAAAAGCAACAGCGCCACTTGAAAAGATTGGTACATGCAGAAAAAATGATACTGGTACAACTGTTACATTTCTTCCGGATGGAGAGATATTTGAAAAGACAAGATTCAAGGCAGACGCGATAAAGAGCAGGCTTCATGAGACTGCATATCTTAATCCTGGGCTTACAATTGAGTTTGAGGATAAGAGAAAGGGCAGCGAGGATAAGGAAACTTTCCATGAGCCTGACGGACTTAAGGCATATATCAAAGACCTTAACAATGGAAAAGAGACTGTATGTGATATTGTCTATTTTAAGAAGAAGCAGGAAGATATTGAGGTTGAAGCAGCATTCCAGTTTGTTAATGAATTTGAGGAAAATATTCTTGGCTTCTGTAATAACATATACACTCAGGAGGGTGGAACACATATTACAGGTTTTAAGACCAAGTTTACAATGATTATCAACCAGTATGCGAGAGAACTTGGCATCTTAAAGGATAAGGATGCGAATTTCACAGGTCTTGATGTAAGAAATGGTATGACTGCAGTTGTTGCAGTTAAGCACCCTGCACCAAGATTTGAGGGACAGACCAAGACCAAGCTTGATAATCCGGATGCTGGTACAGTTGTTGCAAATGTAACAGGAGACGAGGTACAGCTTTATTTCGACAGACATTTGGACGACCTTAACGCTGTAATTGCATGTGCTGAAAAATCTGCGAAGATACGAAAAGCAGAAGAAAAGGCTAAGACAAATATGCTTACAAAGCAGAAGTTCTCTATAGACAGCAACGGAAAGCTTGCCAACTGTGAGAGCAAGAATCCGGAGGAATGTGAGGTGTTCATTGTTGAGGGAGATTCAGCTGGAGGTTCAGCAAAGACTGCAAGAAACAGAAGAACTCAGGCAATTCTTCCAATCAGAGGTAAGATTCTTAATGTTGAAAAGGCAAGTATTGATAAGGTACTTGCCAATGCCGAGATTAAGACAATGATTAATTCATTCAACTGTGGATTTTTAGAGGGCTACGGCAATGACTTTGATATCAGCAGATTAAGATATAATAAGATTATTATCATGACTGATGCCGATGTGGATGGAGCACATATTGATACACTGCTTCTTACATTTTTCTACAGATTCATGCCTGAGCTTATTAATCAGGGACATGTATATATTGCTACACCACCTCTTTATAAGGTTGTTCCTAAGAAGGGCGAGGGTGAATATCTATATGATGACAAGGCACTTGAGGATTACAGAAAGAAGCATACGTCAGGAACATTTACACTTCAGAGATACAAAGGACTTGGAGAGATGGATCCTGACCAGCTATGGGAGACAACTCTTAATCCTGAAACAAGAATTTTAAAGCAGGTTGAGATTGAGGACGCAAGGCTTGCAACTGAGGTTACAGCAATGCTTATGGGTACAGATGTACCACCTAGAAGAGAATTTATATATACGCATGCTAATGAAGCTGAGATTGATGCGTAAAAGCTAAAGGAGTAGAAAATGGCTGAGAAGATTATAAGGACTGAGTATTCTGAGGTTATGCAGAAGTCCTATATAGATTATTCCATGAGCGTTATTACAGCAAGAGCACTTCCTGATGTAAGGGACGGTTTAAAGCCGGTACAGAGAAGAGTGCTGTATGCCATGGACCAGTTGGGGCTTAATTACGACAAGCCTCACAGAAAGTCTGCACGTATCGTTGGTGATACAATGGGTAAATACCATCCACATGGTGACAGTTCAATATATGAGACACTCGTTGTACTTTCACAGGATTTTAAGAAGGGTATGGCTCTTGTTGACGGACACGGAAACTTCGGTTCTATCGAAGGTGACGGAGCTGCCGCTATGCGATATACAGAAGCTAAGTTAAAAAAGTTCACACAGGACGTATATCTTGCTGACCTTGATAAAAATGTTGTGGATTTCGTGCCTAACTTTGATGAGACAGAAAAAGAGCCTGAGGTTCTTCCTGTAAGAGTACCTAATTTGCTTGTAAATGGTGCAGATGGTATTGCGGTTGGTATGACAACTAATATCCCTCCACACAATCTTTCAGAGGTTGTTGATGCAGTATGTGCATATATGGATAATGAGGATATCACAACAGACGAGCTTATGCAGCTCTGCCCTGGACCGGATTTTCCTACAGGTGGAATTGTAATTAATAAAAGCGAGCTTGGTGCAATATATGAGACTGGAACAGGTAAGATTAAGTTAAGAGGCAAGGTCGTATTCGAGCCTGCCAAGAACCGTTCTGAGAAGGACAAGCTTGTTATTACAGAGATTCCATATACAATGATTGGTGCTAACATAGGTAAATTTATATCTGATGTAGTAAGCCTTATAGAAACTAAGAAAACTACCGATATTGTCGACATTTCCAATGAATCTTCTAAGGAAGGAATAAGAATTGTCCTTGAACTTAAGAAGAACGCTGATGTCAAGAATCTTGAAAATCTTCTTTACAAGAAGACCAAGTTGGAAGATACATTTGGCGTAAATATGCTGGCTATCGTTGATGGAAGACCTGAGACCTTAGGTATTAAGGATATAATAAAACACCACATTAATTTCCAGTATGAGCTTGCTACAAGAAAGTACACAACACTTCTTGAAAAGGAGAAGGCTAACAGGGAGATTAAGGAAGGTCTTATAAGAGCATGTGATATTATTGACCTTATTATCGAGATATTACGAGGCAGTGCTAATCTTAAGATGGCTAAGGACTGCCTTGTTAATGGTAATGTTGAGGGAATCAAGTTTAAGTCAGAGCAGTCAAAAAAGCAGGCTGCAGGTCTTGATTTCACAGAGAAACAGGCTGGTGCAATATTAGAAATGCGTCTGTACAAGCTGATTGGCCTTGAAATTCTTAATCTTCAGAAAGAATATGATGAATGTGTCAAGAAGATTGAGAAGTATGAAAAGATACTTGGCAGCAGAAAAGAGATGGCTAAGGTTATCAAGTCTGACCTTCTTAATATTAAGAAGGAATATGGTGTTGCAAGAAGAACTGTAATTGAAGACGGAGAAGCTGCTGTATTTGAGGAAAAGAAGATTCCAGAGATGGAAGTTATGTTTATTATGGATAGATTCGGATATGCAAGAACCATTGATATGGCTGCATTTGAGAGAAATAAAGATGCTGTATTTAATGAGAACAAATATGTCATTCCGGTAATGAATACAGATAAAATCTGCATATTTACTGATACGGGAGATCTGCACCAGTTAAAGATAAAGGATCTGCCATTCACTAAGTTCAGAGATAAAGGCACACCGATTGATAATCTGTGTAACTATGACAGCTCTAAGGAGATAATTGTGTACATTACTCCATTTGAACGACTTAAGAATCAGAAAATGCTTTTTGTCACAAGACAGGGAATGATGAAGCTTGTAGACAGCGAAGAATTCCAGGTGGCAAAGCGTACAGTTGCATGTACAAAATTAGCAGATGACGACAAGCTAATCGGAATGTATTCAACAGACGCAAGAGTAGAGATTTATTCAAAGTTCTCACTTGATGGAGAAATCAAGGAAGAAGAGGTTGTCGAGAGCAACCAGAATGTAATTGTACAGACAGAAAACGGAGTGTTCTTAAAGTTCCCATTAACAGACATTCCAATGAAGAAGAAGAGTGCTGTTGGCGTAAGAGGAATCAAGCTTTCAAAAGATGATTATATAGAAGATGTATTCCTGCTTACAGAAGGTGATGAGTTCACAATGGAATATAAGGGCAAGAGTATCAGCTTTGCAAAGATGAAGACGGCACACAGAGATACTAAGGGGACTAAGATAAGAGTGTGATTCTAACGGTTGGGGAGTCGAAGAAGTGCTTCACACCATCACAACTAAGGTAAGCGGTCCTAGTGGCTGTAAATGCCGCCATATACAGAGTTTATAACGGTGCTGGAAATCAAACGCGCTTCGCTTGAACGAGATTTCTAGCACCGAACTTTTGTATATGGCGTCATAACACCCACACGGACAGTTTACAATTTAGTTGTGATGGTGTGAAGCGCTTCTTCGACATGACCACCGATAAAAAAAGTATATTTTTCTAAAATATAAATGGATAGTTAGTTAAATTGTTTTTGGATTGTCGAGACTACATTTGAAAGAATAATTTGACCAGCGAGGTCACTTTGTTAGTCAGAAAATGGTATGGGATTATCCATACCATTTTTTAAATACTGGAGACATATGGCATGAAACAAAATCGGTACTTCGCGGTGGTAGTGTCTGTGAGTTAAGCGTTAGCGACAACGGCATGTAAGCTTACCGTGTGGGTGTTAATGCCGCTATATATAAAAGTTCGGTGCAGGAAATCTCGTTCAAGCGAAGCACGTTTGATTTCCTGCACCGTAATAAACTCTGTATATGGCGGCATTTACAGCCACTAGGTCAGCTTACCTAAAGTTGGCACTAATGCTTAACTCACAGACTGTACAACCCAGAAACTAATTCTCATCCATATATTTATCATAAATAGCAATAACCTTATTCATAACCTCTGGACCAGGAGCTCCAAGAGTAAGTCTCTTATCTACACAAGTCTGAAGGCTGATAGCCTCGTAGATATCTTCATCAAATACAGGACTTACAGCCTTGTATTCTTCAAGTGAAAGGTCATCAAGTGCAATATTTTTCTCAATGCACATAAGAACAAGCTGGCCGACAATACCGTGGGCTTCTCTGAAAGGAACTCCCTTTTTAACAAGGTAGTCAGCAGCATCAGTAGCGTTAGTGAAGCCGTTCTTTGCTGAAGCTTCCATTCTCTTGTTGTTGAACTTCATAGTATCAATCATGCCCTTGAAAAGGCTGATGCAGCCTTTGGCTGTGTCAAATGCGTCAAATGATAATTCCTTATCTTCCTGCATATCTTTATTGTAAGCAAGAGGAATACCCTTCATTGTTGTAAGGAGGCTCATAAGAGCACCATATACTCTGCCTGTCTTACCTCTTACAAGCTCTGCGATATCAGGGTTCTTCTTCTGAGGCATAATAGAGCTTCCTGTACTGAAAGCGTCATCAAGTTCTATGAATCTGTATTCATTGGAATTCCAGATGCATATTTCCTCAGAGAAACGGCTTAAATGCATCATGATAGTTGATAATGCAGATAAGAATTCAATAAGGTAATCTCTGTCAGAAACAGAATCCATGCTGTTGAGTGTTGGACCATAGAAACCAAGAAGAGAAGCAGTAAGTTCTCTGTCTAATGGATAGGTTGTTCCTGCAAGTGCACCTGCACCAAGAGGGCAGTAATTCATTCTTTCATATATATCGTGAAGTCTGCTTCTGTCGCGCTTGAACATTTCGAAATATGCACCGAAATGATGAGCAACAGTAACAGGCTGAGCCTTCTGCAGATGAGTAAATCCAGGCATGAATGTATGAGTGTTTTCTTTCATGATTCTTAAGATAACAGCCATAAGCTCTTTAAGCTCAGCATCAGTATTAAGAACTTCCTGTCTTGTGAAAAGTCTCATATCAAGAGCAACCTGGTCATTTCTGCTTCGTCCGGTGTGAAGTCTCTTTCCGGCATCACCGATTCTTTCAATAAGAGTTGCTTCCATAAATGTATGGATATCCTCGTATTCATCAGTGATTTCAAGCTTTCCTGATTCAATATCAGCAAGAATTCCTTTAAGACCTTCTACAATCTGCTCACTTTCGCTTTCAGGAATAATTCCCTGCTTGCCGAGCATAGTAGCATGTGCAATACTTCCTTCAATATCCTGCTTATAGAACTTCTGGTCAAATGAAATTGATGCATTGAAGTTGTTAACAAGCTCATTAGTTTCTTTGGTGAATCGTCCACCCCATAATTTCATTTATAAATCCTCCTTGAATTAAATATCTGTATTTTCTTCATTAAAATTATCTTCGTCATCTTCAATAGAAGAGAGAAGGCTGTCAGTAAGTTCATCATCAATATCAGGTGATTCGAGATTCTCGAAATCATCCATATCATCAAGAATAGAACTTTCTATATTATCATCAGACAGTTTCTTAATGTCTTTGTCAGTAAGAGACGGATCATCAAGATATTTTCTGATAACTGACGGAAAATGTGTCATATTTACTTTTCCTGCTTTAATAAAGCAACTGGCAAGATAAATGCCAATCAATATAATAATGCAAAGTGTAGTAATAACGCAACCCAATATTAAATTAACAGGACGATATTTTAATACAACAGTGTGAGTTCCGGCACTTACGTCAACACATAACAATGCATTTTCCCAGGCATAAGTGTCAGCTTTCTTGCCATCAATATACACAGACCAGCCACCATCGTATGGAATAGAGAATAATATTGCTTTGTCTGAGGAAGCAGTAAGAGTTCCTGTAAACTTAGTATCAGAGAATTTCTCAACCTGATAGCTTTCTGAATTGAGTTTATTGTAAACCCTGATGAATTTGTCTTCATCTAGTGTGTATACAGAAAGATTCATTCCGCCGGTATCAGAAGTTACTTCGACAGTATCTGTGTCGTGGACATAACCAATATCAAGAATCCGGTTATTGCTCTTTATATTATTGTAGGTGTAAGTGGTTGTGTTATTAATAGTAACAGTTACGGAATCAACAGATTTATTCGCAACTGACAGGTACATATGACCACTCTTTGAAGGTGTGATAATACAATCAGCTTCAGTAGGGAATGAAGTAGTATATTCAAATACATCACTTATTCCGGTAAGAGATTGAATAAGAATATTCTGGTTCTCAATACCATTGTTATTCTTAGCCATAACAAGGTCATATGCTGTTGAACTGTTAATCGCATAACCAATAGGAAGTGTGTAATTATTCTTATACACAAATTCACCATCGCTGCCTGTATAATAATTTCTTATATCACTCTCAACTAAAAGTCGGTTAGAGATAGTGTATTTTACAGAGAAAAGAGAATCCGTAACAGCGGTAAGACCATTGCAGCCATATGCATTAGTTGAATTTTCCATTCCTATAAGGTTGTAAAGCTTTGACATCCCTGCATTGCATGTTGATGAAAAGGTTGAAACAGTTCTGTAATTATGCCATGCACCATCATTCTTAGAACGCGCACCAAAAAGCTTATCCATTCTATAGAAGGATGTGTCATTATCAGATACGGTTTTTGTAACAGTCTTTACGGCATCATAATCAAGAAGATATGATGTACGGCTTGTTGTTCCAATACCGGTTGCATCCATATTCAGTGTACATTCAATGATTGATACTGAGAATGCAAGCATAAGAACAACAGGAATTTTGAGCCTGGCGTTGTTATGAATAAACATTAACAGACCATATATAAGAATAAATATTCCACTTATATATACACTCTTAAATGAATATTCAGTCTCTGAGTTAATAAAAAGTTCTTCCATAATAAGCAGAAGACCAATTGCAATCCATAATGATGCACCAAGCTGCCTGTTAGTAGAATTCTTAAGGTTAATAACAGCTTCATAGCACATTGCAAGCAGAAAGAATATATATATGAATGACTGTCTGCAAGGCAGGCTGTTAGGAAAATGCATACCATGCCATATATAGTTAGGTATATTTAAGTTAAATGCTGTCAGGAAGATAAGCAGGATGACACATTTGCCAATCTTCTCGCGTGCATTGACTTTGCTGCACATAATATAAAGCGGTAGCAGTACAAAAACAGCAACGCCGCAGTATATATTAGGCAGATGGTCCAGTCCTAAATGAACCGGAATGTTGATAAGCTGTCTTGTGAGCATTGATAATATGCTGAAATAAGAAATAAGCTTATCAGGGAATGTTGTGTCGCTTGAGGCTGAAAGTGAAAATGTATAGAATTCAGGCAGAAGAAGACACGCTCCCAGTCCACCGGCAAGTAGTGAATATACACAGAAATTAATAAATTTCTTCACATACTGCATAGGGCTTTTAATACCGTTATAAGCAATCATAAGAACAACATAGTAAATCACTACTGAAAGGCATACCATGATTGCAATATAATAATTAGTAAATATACATAATCCGAGAGTTATGCAATAGAATATGCAGCGGTTCTCATTAACAAGTCGTTCAAGTCCAAGCATGATAAGTGGAACAAGAATAACACAGTCAAGCCACATGATATTCCAGCTGTATGCCGCAATGAATCCGGACATACCATAGAACATTCCAAATATGGCAGCAATAACATGCTTGTTATTATTGTGTTTAGTAAGATAATACGTTAAAGAAAGACTGCTGCCAGCTATCTTAAGTATTATAAATGCATTCATTATCTCTATAGTGTATTTTTGTGGGAAAAGTGCAACGAACCAGTTAGATGGACTTGCAAGGTAATATGCGAACAGAGATGTGAAGTTAGTTCCCATTCCTATATCCCATGAGTAAGTAAGACTTTCACCATTTCTTATCTTGTGCCACAGTTCTGAAAAGAATGGTGCATACTGATGGTACATGTCAGACCTCAGATAACATTCGTTTCCCCATGGGAATATGCCTCTTGTATAGTACAGTGCCATCATCATTATAACTGGAAGTACAAAGGCAGCAAGATATGTAAAGTTAGAATTAAGAATTGATTTCTTTGATGAATTCATGGCTTCCCTCCCTTAGCCGGTAATAGTAACATTTTACCAAAGAACGAAAAAAGTGTAAACAATTATAGGCAAATTAGGCTTGTATTCGATAGTACAATTTTGTAAAATAGAAAAGTACGCAAAAGGAATCTCCAAAGGGTAATGCTTAAGGAGAGTGTACATGGAATACAGAAAATTATATAAAAAACACAAAAGGGCTGTACAATACGGAATATGTGCAGTTTTTCTGATTATAACCGGATCAGTATATCTGGCAGGAAGAAAGAATGCTTCAGTTTCAGAGAATACATTTGCAGATAATGTCGTATCAAGTAGTATAGAAGACAGCTGGCATATGGAAAGTGAATCATCAGTTGAAGACATATATGTGTATATATGTGGTCATGTTAATTCTCCAGGTGTTGTAAAGTGCCTGAAGGGAACAAGGCTGTATGAAGCAGTGGCAATGGCTGGTGGAGCTGATGATTTGGCTGATATGTCTGCAGTTAATCTTGCAGCACTTGTCGCTGATGGGGAAAGGATATATATTCCGGCATATGGAGAGGATATTTCTGTTATAGAAGAACAGACAGAGGGGATTGTTAATATTAATAAAGCTACAGAAAGTGAGCTTATGACACTACCGGGAATTGGAAGTTCAAGGGCGGCTGATATAGTAAGATACAGAACAGATAATGGCAGATTCCAGACAATAGAAGATATAATGAAAGTGTCTGGAATTAAGGAAGCAGCATTTAATAAGATAAAGAATTATATTTGCGTATGATAAGCTGCATATGCATAGAAAGTAAAAAGGAGTAGATTATGGCAGGCAGAGTTTTAGTTGTTGATGATGAGAAAATGATTGTTAAGGGACTTAAGTTCAGTCTTATGCAGGATTATAGCGTTGTAGACTGTGCATATGATGGTGAAGAAGCTCTCGAGTATGCTAAAAACAATGAATATGACATAATACTTCTTGATATTATGCTTCCCAAGCTTGATGGATTATCAGTATGCCAGCAGATAAGAGAGTTTTCAGATGTGCCAATAATTATGCTGACAGCTAAAGGCGATGATATGGATAAGATTCTTGGCCTTGAGTATGGTGCAGATGATTATATTACAAAACCATTTAACATTCTTGAAGTTAAGGCGAGAATGAAAGCCATTTTAAGAAGAAATGCTGTGACAGAGAAGAAAGCAGCAAAGAGCAATATTATTAATGCGGGTGATATGAAGATAGATTGTGACAGCCGTAATCTGTATATTGCAGGAAGACCTATTAATCTTACTGCTAAGGAATTTGATCTTCTTGAATTGTTAGCAGTTAATCCAGGAAAGGTATACAGCAGGGATAACCTTCTTAAAGCTGTGTGGGGACAGGATTATTCAGGTGACGGCAGAACGGTTGATGTCCATATGAGAAGACTTCGTGAGAAGATTGAAGATAATCCGAGTGAACCAAAGTATGTTCACACTAAGTGGGGAGTAGGTTACTATTTTAATGTTTAATAAGATTAAAAAAAGAAATGACCATAGGAAAATCTTTTTTGACAGGGAGTTTCAGTCATTTTTCAGGTTCATAAATAAATATTCAACAAGACAGTTCGCAGTTATAGCGGTAATAGTTGCAACAGCGGTAATATGTACATTTGAAGGCTTTGAGTATATTTACAGGCAGTCTGTAATTACAAGACAGACTGCGGTTATTCAGAATGAAGCGGTTCTCATTGCAGCAGAATATTCTAATTATGAAAGTCTTGAAGCGGCTGAGAATAATGATATGAACAGCAGACTCAGCAGTTATTCGGCACTTAATCAGATAAGAATAAGAATTGTTAATCTTAATTATGTTGTCAGTGTTGACACATATTCTATTGACACTAACAAGACAATTCTTAATCCAAGAGTATTCGATATATTCAGTAATCATAAGAACAGTTCCGGTTATGATAAGAAAACAGGTAATATACAGGCAGCGGTTCCGGTATACAATGATTCGGGTAAATTTATCGCTGTTCTTGTGGCTGATCTTGATTACACGGAGATAGATGCAATGTTTCACGATGTGAACAGTCAGAATAATAATATTAAACTGGTTATTATAACAATATGTCTGGCGTTACTTATCGTAGGCATATATTTTCTTAACCGGCCTGTAAAAAGGGTACTTGATATTGTTTCAAATGTAAGTGCAGGGCATACTGATGAAAGAATCCCTGTCAGGAGTTATACCGAAATACGTGAGATTGCAGATGATTTTAATAATATAATGGACAGAGCTAATGAAACAGACCAGTCCAGAGCAGAATTTGTTTCAAATGTGTCACATGAATTAAAGACACCTATAACCTCGATTAAAGTATTGGCGGAGTCTCTTAATACGCAGGAAAATGTGCCAATAGAAGTGTATCAGGAGTTCATGCAGGATATTGTAAGTGAAATAGACAGAGAAAGTAAGATTATAGAAGATTTACTTACTCTTGTCAGAATGGATAAATCTGTTGCAACACTTAATATTACATCTGTTAATATGAATGATTTGTTAGAGATGACCCTCAAGAGAGTTAAGCCATTAGCACAGAAAAAGAATATTGAACTGCTTTTTGAAAGTTTCAGGCCGGTTGTTGCACAGATTGATGAAGTTAAGATGACACAGGTTATATCCAACCTTGTTGAGAATTCTATCAAATATAATGTCGAAGATGGATGGGTACATGTTTCACTGAATGCAGATTATCAATATTTTTATATAAGAGTTGAAGATTCAGGAATAGGAATACCAGAGGAAAGTATTAATAAAATATTTGAAAGATTTTACCGGGTAGATAAGGCAAGGTCGCGTGAAACGGGCGGAACAGGACTTGGACTGGCTATTGTAAGAAACATAATTCTTATGCATCATGGAACTATTAAGGTTCATAGTGAGGAAAATATAGGAACAACATTTACAATGAGAATACCTCTTAATTATGTTGAAAACCAGCAGTAATGCAGATGGAAGTATGCCAGTGGACATATTCATAAGCTGTTAAGAATAAAAGGATAGGAAAGGAGCAGTTATGATGGGACATGTACGGAAAGGTATTATGAAATTGACATTCGTTATAATTGTTATTGCAGTAACATTTATAACTGTTTCATGTTCTTCGCAGAAGAAGGGAACACCATATTCTGTATATTTTCTTAATGAAGACGGAACATCACTAACTGAAGGCAGGGTATACATCGAAAGTCAGGACGCTGTTTCAGTTGCAAATGAACTTCTTGAAAAAATGAATGTTGCAAAAGGCAGGCATACAAGCATAATTAAGCCGGTGTCTGTATCGCAGCCAACGGTTGAAATTAATGGAATATATGCAGGGGTCTATTATGACAGCTCTTATTATGGAATGAAACCAGGTACGGAAGTACTTTACAGGGCAGCAGTTGTTAAAGAATTGTCACAGATAAGTGATGTCCTGTATGTAAGATTTTATGTTGATGGTAAGGATGCTGTGTATGAAGATGGAACAGTCATAGGAAATATGAGTGATGAGGATTTTGTAGATACACAGGAAGGTGCTATGGCTGATGTGAAGTGGAAGACGATTAATCTGTATTTTGCTAACAAGTCAGGAGATGCCCTTGTAAAGAACAGCAAGAGAATCTGTTATAATAAGAATGTATCTGTTGAGAAGGTTGTAATGGAACAGCTTATTAAAGGAACAACAGAGTCAGGATGTTACCAGAGTATTCCGTCGAATACCAAGCTGCTTAGTATATCTGTTGTCGACAGGATATGTTATGTTAATCTCAGTCAGGAATTTGCAACAGATATGGTTAATGCAAAGAGCAATGTAACTATATATTCAATTGTTAATTCCCTTTCAGGACTGGAGGGAATTGATGGCGTTAAGATACTTGTCAATGGGAATTCTAATCTGATGTATAGAGATGTAATCAGCCTTGATACAGTATTTCATATGAATAATGAACTTGTAAAAAAAGATTTATCTGATAATTAATGGTCGTTTCTGGAAAGGATATTATTGAAGAGACCATTTTTTGTGGCAGCAGTTATGAGCATTGCTGCAGTATATTTGTCATTATATGCCAAGCCATATATCGTTATTATAGTAGGAATAATGGTGTTTACCGGATTCTTTATATATCTTAAGAAAACAGGAATTCCAGGATTTTATGTGATTTTTATCATGATGTTTCCTATTATGTGTCTAAGAACTGAAGAGAGTATGGAAAAGCTATGTTATCAGGGAAAATTGTTGGACGAAACATATGCTGCTTGTGTAAATGGATACATAGCAGATATTAAACAGTCAGAAAACGGTTATGCGGTGTATATAAGAAATGCCTTTGTTATACCGGATTCGTGGGGAAGGCAGTTTAAAAGCGGTTTGGTAGTATACTCAGAGAAAAGATTTGCCAATCCGGGGGATGAAGTTAAGATTAAAGTAACATTAAAGGATTTTAATATACCATCTAATGAAGGACAGTTTAATGCCAGAAAATATTATACATCACTTGGATTTAATTATTGTGCAGATTTGTCAGATGTTGTGAATGTACAATCTGGAAGCAGTTATATTTCCAGCATTTACAGATTTGCAGATTCTATAAAAAATATTTACCAAAATGCATATTCTGAGCACAATGCTGGAATTATGCAGTCAATTGTGCTAGGTGACAGGTCAGGGCTTGATGATGATGTTAAGAGAATGTATCAGAAGAATGGAATTTCCCACATTTTAGCCATAAGTGCACTTCATGTTTCGCTTGTTGGAATGTTTATATATGACTGGTTAAAAAAGAGAATTGGGAGAATTGCATCTGCATGTTTTAGTACATTTCTTATAATTTCATATCTGTGCATGACAGGTTATAGTGCATCTGCCAGCCGTGCTGTAATAATGATTCTTGTGTATATGCTGGCAGACGTGCTTGGGAGAACCAGTGATATGGTTAATACATTAGGAATAGCAAGTGTTATTCTTCTGTGGATTAATCCATATAATATTACAAATTCAGCTTTCTGGCTGTCATTTCTTGCTGTGGCAGGAATTATATATATTAAGCCGATACTGTCTGATGATAAAACTATTCTTATATATATAAGACGTCCTGATAAAAAGAATGCAGGATTTCTTCAGTTAATTTTATTCAGAATCGCAGATTCGGTTATTACAGGCATGTGTGTTACAATTGCGACACTTCCGGTAATTCTTATTATATCTGGGCAGATTCCGGTAATAAGTCTGTTTCTTAATGTTATAGTAATACCACTTATGTCGTTGATAATGATAAGCGGGATATTTACGGGAATTGCTGGCATGCTATCTCTTGAAGCAGCATATTTTTTTGCGGGAGCAGGTGGATATATTCTTGATTTTTATTATAAGCTGTGCAGTTTGTCATCACATTTTAAATATGCAGTCATTGTTACGGGAACCCCTGATACTGTAAGAGTGTTTTTATATTTTGCGGTTTTAATTATATGGATATGTGTACATATTATATTGATGAATAAAAAAATTGATGCTGTATGTATTGCTTTATTAGTGTGTGTGCTGACAGGGCTGCATTACAATATTAATTCAGACATGAAGATTGCCATGCTTGATGTTGGACAGGGGGATTCAATTGTCATGCATACTAAGGAGGGCATGAATGTATTGTTTGACGGAGGAAGCACAAGCAAGAAGAATGTCGGGAGATATACCATATATACTTATCTTAAATATTGCGGGGTAAGAAGTCTCGATTATGTGTTTATAAGTCATCCGGATAAAGACCATGTTAATGGAATATATGAATTGATTGAACTGTGTGATAACACATTTGAGATAGGTACTGTTGTACTGCCGGGAATCAGTCGGGCTGCGGCAGTAAAGAAGCAGGCTGATGATGATATGTCGAAGTTAGAGAAGATATTGAAAAATGCTGGGATTAATGTTGTTTATGCTGATGCAGGTGACTGTATAAAATCGGGAGGATTCTCGGTTAAGTGTATGCACCCATGCGAGGGTTACGATTACGAGTCAGCTAATGACTATTCTGCTGTATATCTTGTGGAATATGGAGATTTTTCTATGCTTATGACAGGAGATGCGGAAAAGAAGGCAGAAAAGTGCATTATTGAGGATGTCAATAGGATGGCAGGAGATGCTGGCGAACCGGCACGGCTTGTGTCAGTTAATATATTGAAAGTCGGACATCATGGAAGTAAGGGGGCAAGTTCAGAAGAATTTTTAAGTTATGTAAAGCCTGAAACTGCATTGATATCTTGTGGAGCAGGTAATTCATATGGACATCCTCATACGCAGACTTTACAGAGATTGTCGGGGATTGGAGCAAAGGTGTACAGGACAGACGAAAGTGGAGAGATTGCGGTGCGTGTCAGGGATGGTTTGTATAAAATTGAGGTATTTAAAGCTTTGTAAGAATAGAACTGTGAAGGTGCTGGGATATGAGAAAATATTTTTCAACTTGAACCACTTGTACATATCTGATACTATTGTTTAAGATTAGAAACGGAGGCAGCAGGTTTGAAGGTCATAAGTGATGATATTAAAAAGGGCGAATTTAAGAGTGTATATCTTCTGTATGGAGAGGAAGAGTATCTTAAGAAGCAGTACAGAGACAGATTAAAGAATGCTATAGCTGGTGACGATACCATGAATTATTCATATTATGATTCGGATAATGCCAGCGTTAAGGATATAATTGATGTGTGTGAAACACTGCCTTTTTTTGCCCAGAAGAGACTTGTTATAATGGAGAATACCGGTTTTTTAAAGAGTTCTAATGACGAGCTTGCAGATTATATTAAGCATATCCCTGATTATCTTGTTATTGTTATGGTAGAAAAAGATGTGGATAAGCGTAATAAGGTATATAAGGCAGTTGATTCTGTGGGGTATGTATGCGAGATGAAGCCACAGACAACTGCTACTCTTGAAAAATGGATAGCAGGGCTTCTTGCTAAGGATAATCTTAAAATAAGCCGTGAAGCCTGTGATTTGATACTTGATAAGACAGGTGCAGGCATGGATTATATAAAGCAGGAGACAGAGAAGCTTATTAGCTATTGTCAGGGAAGGGATGTTGTGACAGTAGAAGATGTAGAGAAAGTATGCACAACACAGACAACAAGTCATATATTTGATATGATAAGTGCAATCGCGAATAAGAAACAACAGCAGGCGCTTGATTTATATTATGACTTACTGGAACTAAAAGAACCTCCTATGAGAATACTTTATCTTATAGTAAGACAGTTTAACGGAATACTACAGGTAAAAGATCTTATGTCAAGGGGAATTTCAGGTAAAGAGATTGCATCAAAGATAGGAGCAGCACCATTTGTTGCAAGCAAATATCAGGCACAGGCAAAATATTTTGAGATGAATACACTGTTGGATGCATTAAATGAATGTGCGAAGACAGAAGAAGCAGTTAAGCAGGGAAGGCTTAATGACAGGCTGGGAGTAGAACTTATTATAATTAAATACAGCAAATAAAAAAGAACCCGGTGCGAGTGGGTGTCAGCACCGGGTTCTTTAAATTATTAAAATTCCTATTAAGCCATTGCGTTAACAGCTTTAGTAATGTGAGATACTTTTCTTGCAGCAGCGTTCTTGTGGAAGATTCCCTTAGAAGCAGCCTTCTCGATCTCAGCTATAGCAACAGGGAGAGCTTCGTTAGCAGCAGCCTTGTCACCAGCAGCAACAGCAGCCTCTACCTTCTTGATATAAGTCTTAACTCTAGACTTAACCGCCTTATTTCTCTCAGCTCTTACCTGACTTGTAATTACTCTCTTCTTAGCAGATTTAATGTTAGCCAATCCGTACACCTCCAAATCATAATTCAATAATAATATCTGTTTCGCATTAAAGCCGGACACGGACGATCTAATGTAAACATACTCACACATTTTATAGTACAAACATCTATATGTCAAGAACCAAATAAAGATTTTGGTATAAAAATTTCATTTTTCTGCACAATATGTTGGGGAGGTGATGTGAAAAATGGATAATATAGTTGTAAGAACTGACCTTGCAGTAGAGGCAAATGAAGAAGCAATGAATGGAACAGGAAAACTGAGGGGGATAAGATTAAGAGAAAGCAATAAATCAAGGATGGGAGTGAAGGTCACAGAATTGCAGGTGACAAATCATTTGGGCGAAGCCGCGATAGGAAGACCCAAAGGAACTTATCTTACTATAGAGGCAGATGATATTGCAAGTGGGGACGAAGAATATGCAAAAGAGGTTATATCGACATTGGCAGGATATATATTTAAGCTTTTAAAGCGTATGAATAAAAATGTCAAACCAGAAAAGATTCTTGTTATTGGACTTGGCAACAGAAATATAACATCGGATTCATTAGGACCTGAGGTTGTAGATAATATTTGTATTAAGATAAGTGAGGGCGATGAGACGGGAGTATGCACACTTAGTCCGGGAGTTATGGCACAGACAGGTATTGAAACTGCAGGAATTATTAAAGGCGTTGTAAGTCAGATAAAGCCGGATGTATGCATAGCAATAGATGCTCTTGCTGCAAGAAGTGTGAACAGATTAAATAGTACCATACAACTTTCTGACCAGGGAATTAATCCTGGCTCAGGTGTTGGAAATCACAGAATAGGAATAACAAAAGACAATATAGGTGTTCCGGTGCTTGCAATTGGCGTGCCTACTGTTATAGATGCCGAAGGGATTATTCAGGGGGCAGGAAAAATGTATGTAACCCCGAAGGACATTGATTCAGACATTAGAAACATAAGTATCATAATATCCAAAGCAATTAACCGTGTTGGTGTTCATATTCATGGCTGATGTGAATACAATATAATGGTAATGCAAAGTAAGGAGGATATATGAGTGATAGAAAGTACAGGCCTGTGTATATGTTTATATTCATGGGCTTAATGCTTATGGTAATAATGATGAATTATAGTTTTAATCTAATATATTATATTCAGAACAGAATTTATGAAAATGCAGTTAAGACATTGTTTCCTGTAGAAACATATTTTGAAGACAATTATGATGAAAATGCGGGTTCTGTGTGGGTTGATTCGAAATATATGTTTAGCATGGCTGAGGAGGATAAAAAACCTGCTACACAGACGGATGAGGGTGTCGTGGAGGCAGGTGCTGCAGTCTGCCCCTGGCCTTTACAGGAAAATGCAGCTGGAAATGTTTATAATATTGCAGATTTAAAGAATTATGATTTTCTTATGAAGTTCTATACGGTCACATCCATCACAAGCCTGACAACACAGATAATGCGTCCAGAGGAATTTCTGGCAAAAGACCTGTCGTTGGAGAAAAATGCAGATTTACCGCAGATACTTATATTTCACACACATTCACAGGAAGGATTTACGGATACGGTTGAAGGGAATACATCTACAACAATAGTCGGTGTTGGAGATTATCTTACAGATATACTCACTAATACATATGGTTACAATGTTTATCATGACACAAGTGTGTATGATTATGTTGATGGAAAGCTTGACAGAAGCAAGGCTTATACATATGCAGAAGAAAATGTGGCAAAAATACTGGAAGAAAATCCGTCAATTGAGGTTGTAATAGACCTTCACAGGGATGGGGTTCCGGATACTACAAGACTTGTAACCGAAGAAAATGGTGTAACAATGTCAAAGGTAATGTTTTTTAATGGAATAAGCTACAGCAAGGCAAAAGGAGATATAGGCTATCTTTACAATGCCAACAGGGATGACAATCTGGCAATGAGTCTTCAGATGTATCTTTTAGGAGAAGCGTATTATCCCGGGCTGTTACGGAATATTTATATTAATGCATATCGTTACTGTCTGCATATGAAGGGCAGGTCGATGCTTATAGAAGCAGGAGCACAGACTAATACAAGTACAGAGGTTAAAAATGCGATGATACCAGTGGCAGATATGCTTGACAGATTACTGCGGGGTGAGAAGGCGTATACACAGTGACGCGAAGCGCATCTTGTTTTTTACCTCACATTTTCCCTATAATGGGCGGTGGAGATATCCTGTCGCCCATTCCACCACACACGATAGTGTAAAATGGCATATGAAATTAATGTATGAATGGGGCAAAAACCTATTAAAGCTGCTAAAGGTGATGAAATAGTAGGTAAAGGAGGTAAAATATGAGTAACAACATTTTAGCAGATTTACAGCCACAAGCTGTCTTTAAATATTTTGAACAGATATGTGCAATTCCACATGGTTCTGGTAATGTGAAGCAAATAAGTGATTATCTGTGTGAATTTGCAAAAGAAAGGAATCTGTGGTTTAAGCAGGACGAAAGTTATAATGTAATAATCAAGAAACCTGCTAGTGATAGTGAAAGCAAGGCAGCACCTGTTATTTTGCAGGGACATATTGATATGGTAGCTGTAAAAACTTATGATAAGGTTAAAGATATGGAAAAAGAAGGTGTTGACATTTATATAGATGATGGCTATGTCAAGGCTGACAGGACAACCTTAGGTGCTGATGATGGAATTGCAGTTGCTTATGCACTTGCTATATTAGACAGCAAGGATGTGTGTCATCCGCCGATTGAGGCTGTGTTTACGGTAGACGAGGAAATTGGAATGCTTGGCGCTGAGGCAATTAATACTGACTGTCTTGAAGGTAAAATTATGCTTAATATAGATTCTGAGGAGGAGGGGATATTCCTTTCAGGATGTGCTGGGGGAGCAACTTTAAAGGCTTCTTATCCATTGAAAAAATCGGACATCACAGGAACGCAGATGTCTATTAAAATTAATGGTCTTACAAGCGGACATTCTGGAACAGATATAATATGCCAGAGAGCTAATGCTAATATTCTGATGGGACGTATTCTTTTTGACGTTAAAGAATGTGTGAATATTGTAAGCATATCGGGTGGTGAAAAAGATAATTCTATAGCTCCATTTGCTGATGCGGTTATAATGACACAGGAAGCAGATAAGGTTGCAGAGCTTCTTAATAATACTGCAAATGTCTTGAAAGAGGAGTATTCGATTACTGACCCACAGCTTACCATCAAGGTGAATTGTGAAGGTGAAGGCAGCACTTTGGCATGTGATGATGCGACAACACAGATGCTTATAAATGTGCTTAATTTTATACCTGATGGTGTTGTTAAGATGAGTAATGATATCAAGGGGCTGGTGCAGACTTCACTTAATCTGGGGGTTACAGAGCTGGCTGAGAAAACATTTGCAGCAACCTACTTAATAAGGAGCAGTTCACAGAGTGAAAAAGAATATCTTACAGATAAGGTTGGAAAAATGACGGAATATTTTGGTGGAACTTATGAACTTAAAGGTGTTTATCCAGCATGGGAATTTAAGAAGAATTCTGCAATCAGGGATATGTTGTGTGAATCTTATAATAGACTTTTTAATAAAGAGGCTTTGGTGGAAACAATGCATGCAGGTGTTGAATGCGGTATTATGGCTGCAAAGATTGATGACCTTGACTGTGTATCGTTTGGCCCTGATATAATTGATATCCATACTGTAAAAGAAAAATTGGATATTGCTTCGACACAAAGGACATGGGAGCTTATAACTGACGTTTTAAAACAGTTGGCATGAATAATTGAATAATACTATATATTGTGTTAGTCGTATCTGGTAAAATGAGCTGAAAAAAGCTTTTTTTATACCAGATACGACATTTTTTATACCAAATGCGACATAAACTCAGCAGAACACGACAAAACATATAGAATACTATATATATTGTTGACAGAGATTTGTTATTGATATACTATATTACTTGTACAAAACATTTATTAAATTCCGTGCGCAGGGGGATAGGAAACATTTGAAAGGAAAAGGTATATGGAGTATAAGGAATTTGTGGAATATATTAAGATGAATGCAGGGTATATAGCTGGAGAAGGTGGTAATATTACTATTAATCATGTGATTAAGAATAATGGCTGTGAGATGGATGGGCTTGTTATTATGGAGAAGGGGAAAGACATCGCGCCAACTATATATCTGGACAGCTTTTATGAATTGTATACGAATGGTGAGAATATTAAGAACATAATACGACAGATAGAGGTTATATATGAACAGAATAAGAATAATGTTACATTTGATGTAAATATTCTTAAGCATTTTGACACTATAAAGGACAAGATTGTTTATAAGGTCGTCAATTACAGAAGTAATGAAAAACTGCTCGAACAGGTGCCGCATAAGAGAATACTTGACCTTGCTGTGGTGTTTTACTGTCTGCTTGATAATGAATATGGAAGAAGTGCAACAGCATTAATATATAATAACAATCTGAAAAACTGGAATGTAACTATTGATGATGTGTATAAAGCTGCTTTGAAGAATACACCGGATCTGCTTCACAGTAAGATTAGTTCCATGGCAGCACTTTTTGAAAAATGTGGTGTTAATGTGGATGGAGAGGAAGTTGATTTAAAAGATTATGTTCCGTCTGATATGTATGTGCTTACGAATGAAAGCAAACTGAATGGTGCAGCCTGCATATTATATGAGAATGTATTGTATGATTTTGCGCAGAAGCTGGGAGCAGATCTGTATATACTACCTTCATCAGTGCATGAGGTTATACTTCTTCCCAAGCTTTCGATGTTTGAGAAAGATGAACTTGTTAATATGGTAAAGGAAGTTAATACAGAAGGGGTTGCTGCAGATGAAGTCCTTTCTGATCATGTATATGAATATAACAGAACAGAAAGATTGATAACTATGTAGGGACAGAATAATACAATAATGTACATGATGGGATTCGAACCCACGATCTTCCGCTCCGGAGGCGAACGCTTTATCCAGCTAAGCTACATGTACACAACATATAATAATTTATATGCTTATATACTATACATTATTAAATTAAAACCCGCAACAATTGAATTAATTTTTTTCTTTTGTTAGAATTAATACATCTGTATATTGATTTGAACTTATCAGCAATGAAGATAAGAATTGGAGGAAACATGTCAGAGCGTATTAATAAATATCTCAGTGCCCATGGAGTCTGTTCAAGACGTGAAGCTGACAGAATGATACAGGAAGGACGTATCACAATTGATGGAAGAATTGCAGTTATGGGTGAGATGGTAGAAGACACTACAATTATATGTGTTGATGGCAGAAAGATAGACAGCTGCACACCACCACAGGTAGTCATAGCTTTTAATAAACCTGTAGGAATTGTATGTACAACAACTGATAAACAGGGAAAGAATAACATAGTAGATTTTATTGGATATAAGGAACGCATATATCCTGTGGGCAGATTAGATAAAGAGTCCGATGGACTTATACTGCTTACTAATGATGGCGACATGATGGACAGGCTGCTTCGTTCCGTTAATGGTCATGAGAAGGAATACATCGTTTCAGTAAATAAACCAATTAATAAAGAATTTATAAAGAGAATGTCAGGGGGAATATATCTTAAGGAACTCGACAGAACTACAAGAAAATGTGTTGTGGAAAAGATATCAGACAAGACATTCAGAATAATTCTTACACAGGGGCTTAACAGACAGATAAGAAGAATGTGTGCGGAATGTGGATATAGTGTAACTAAACTGACAAGAATAAGGATTATGAATGTGGAATTAGGGGATTTAAAGACTGGTGAGTACAGGGAACTTGACGGTAAAGAGATTAATACACTTTATGAGCAGATATATAAGCAGATAGAAACAGTCAAAATACAGGCTGATAATTAAGGAGCGGATTATGGATTTATTACAGGAATATTCAGAACTTAAGAAGACGATAGATTATCATATGGACAGATATTACAATCAGGACGAGCCGGAGATAAGCGATTATGAGTATGATAAGCTTATGATAAGGCTTAAAGAGATTGAGAAAGAACATCCGGAATGGGTGACATCTGATTCACCTTCACAGAAGATTGGTGGCACTGTAAAAAGAGAAGCCGGGGTTAAGGTCACACATAATGTACCTATGCTGTCTATTGAAGATGTGTTTTCAGAAGATGCAGTGTGTGCATGGATTGATAAGGTTCATGCCATCCATCCTGACTGCACATTTTCAGTAGAGACAAAAATTGACGGTTTAAGCATGAGCTTAAGATATGTAAAAGAAGCAGATGGGAAGCTGCATTTGCAGTTGGCAGAGACAAGAGGTGATGGTCTTATTGGTGAGGATGTGACAGCTAATGCAAGGGTAGTGGGGGATGTGTTACAGGTTATTGACCTTCCTTATGATTCACTAGAACTTCGTGGCGAAGTGTATATGAGCCATGAAGATTTTGAAAAATATAATGAAGAACAGGAAAGACTTGAGAAAAAAACAGCTGCTAATCCCAGAAATCTTGCGGCCGGAACATTAAGACAGCTTGATACTTCAATTACGAAGAAGCGAGGTCTTAAGATGTTTATCTTTAATGTACAGGACGGACCTGATGAGATTATGGAAAGCCACGGCAGGGGAATGGATATATTAAAGGCAGCAGGTGTACCGGTTGTATATCATAAGATATGTAAGACTAAGGAAGAGGTTGTCAGAGCAATTGACGAGATAGGAAGAATGAGAGAAGAACTTCCATATGATATTGACGGTGCTGTTGTAAAGATTGACCATATCGCATTCAGACAGGAGTTCCCTGCAGGAAGTAAGTATTCAAGCGGTCATATTGCATACAAATATCCACCGGAAGAAAAGGTTATTGTTATGGATGATATTCTTGTAGATGTGGGAAGAACAGGAAAACTTACATTTACAGGGATATTCCATAATCCGGAAACAGGAAAGCCTGCAAGGCTGTGTGGTACAAGTGTATCAAGAGCGACTCTTCATAACCAGGATTATATTACACAGATGAATGTAGGTATTGGTGGGGAATATAAGCTGTTCAAGAGTGGAGAGATTATTCCTAAGCTTAATGGATGTGTAAAGGCACCTGAGCATGTGTTTGAAGCACCAAAGGTATGTCCTGTATGTGGGGAACCTCTTGTACGAGAAGAGGACACAGCAGATATAAGATGTGTTAATCCGTCATGTGCAGCACAGTTGTCAAGAACAGTGGCATATTTTACATCTCTTGACTGCATGAATATCATGGGACTTGGTGAAACTCTTGTTGATGCCCTTATAAAAGAAGGATATATACACAATTATGCTGATATATATACATTGAAAGAACACCGAGATGAACTTATTGAGAAGGGAATCATAGGAAAAGAGAAGAATACTGATAAGCTGCTTGCAGCTATTGAGAAGTCTAAACAGAATACACCAGACAGACTGCTTACTGCACTTGGAATAAGAAATGTCGGCAAGAATACAGCCAAGCAGATTATGAATTATTATGATAATCTTATGGCACTTGCTGATGCAGGTGAAGAAGAATTGCAGAATATTCCTGATATAGGCACAACTACAGCCAAATGTATATATGACTTTTTCCATGATGAAGCTAATATTGAATTAATAGAAAGGTTAAGACAGTCAGGGCTTAATATGAAGATGCCAGAGAAAAAAGAAATATCAGATAAGCTTGCAGGAAAGACGATTGTTGTAACAGGAAGCTTTGATAATTACAGCCGTAAGGATATGGAAGAACTGATTGTTTCTAATGGAGGCAAAGCAACAGGAAGTGTCAGCAAAAAGACTGATTATCTTGTTGCAGGAGAGGCAGCAGGCTCTAAGCTTGATAAGGCTAATTCACTGGGGGTTAAGGTGCTTACGATTGATGAATTTATGGAAATGATAAAGTAAAATAATTTTTTATTCAGTTATTAAAGGTGATATGATATAATCAGACAACAATGATAACAGAAAGAAGGAACAATAATGCCAATTAAGATTCAGAGTGATTTACCAGCTAAAGCAGAATTGGAAGAAGAGAATATATTCGTCATGGACGAAAACAGAGCTATTTCACAGAATATAAGACCTTTGGAGATAATAGTTCTTAATCTTATGCCTATAAAGCAGGACACAGAATTACAGCTTTTAAGAGGGTTATCTAATACACCTTTACAGATAGATGTTACATTTTTACAGATGTCATCACATGTTTCAAAGAATACATCAGCTTCACATATTAAGAAGTTTTATCAGACTTTTGAAGAGATTAAGAACAATAATTATGATGGAATGATTATTACAGGTGCACCTGTTGAGAAGCTTGAATTTGAAGAGGTTAATTACTGGGATGAACTTATAACAGTAATGGAGTGGTCTAAGAAGCATGTTACATCAACAATTCATATATGCTGGGGTGCGCAGGCAGGATTGTATTACCATTATGGTATTAAGAAGGAATTACTTCCGAAGAAGCTGTCAGGTGTGTACAAGCACAGGGTTATGAATAGAAAAGAGCCTTTAGTAAGAGGCTTTGATGATGTATTCATGGCACCACATTCAAGATATACACAGGCAAGCAGACAGCAGATTCTTGACAATCCAAGACTTAAAGTACTTGCTGATTCAGATGAAGCAGGAATATATATTGTTCTTGGTGATGGCGGGAAAGAGATATTTGTTATGGGACACCCTGAATATGACAGATTAACTCTTGATCAGGAATATAAGCGTGATATTGACAAAGGAATTGAGCCTGACCTTCCAGTAAATTATTATCCTGATGACGACTGCAACAGAAAGCCATTGCTCTCATGGAGAAGCCACGCCAACAACCTCTATACGAACTGGTTGAATTATTATGTATACCAGATAACTCCTTATGACCTTAATGAAAGTTATGATAATTACTGTATTTAAGGGAGCTGTAGAATTATTGAAATAAATGGTGTGTATATTTTTGCTCAAAAGAATATATTGTTGATTAGCATAGTTATTATTGAGGTCGGAAATGGTTCCTGACACACTCCTCGGAGTACCTGAGATGATGGATACACCGCCCATCCAATAATAATTATGTTTTTATATTTATAAGATAGCTGTAATGGGTTTATACAGGAGAACACAATGTCAAAAGAACAAGCACTAGAAGAATTATTAAAAATGATAAAAGAGGGAAATATTACAGATTACGATGCAGAATTAGCTTCATACCGGGATGAAAAGTATGGTTATAAAGATATAGATGAAAATACACAGAGGGTTAATAATAAAGAATAATCAATACATAATGGACTCGTGCTATACATCACACCCTTTAAAAATCCCCAATCCCATGTTATAATCATTAATCATCAGAAAACGGAGATAAGAACATGAGCGTAGTAACAGAAAAGTCAAAGTGCAGAATTCTTAAATTAGCATCAATGCTTGCGGTAACGATGGGAATTATAATGGCATTTTATGCATTTTATATTATGTCAGAGCTATATTCATTTTCAGCAACAGAGCAGGGAAAGGCATTATATATGGTTGTCAAGCTGCTGAATATAGCATTTATAGCAGTTATTGTGGAAGGAGTTTACTTTGCAATTGCTGGATTTTATGGAATGACAAACATAGGTGCTGTTGATGCAGTTAATAAAATCAAAGTTTATGGAATTGTTATGACTATAGCAGGAGTTGTTGATTTAATAATAGTATTTGTGGTATCTAAGTATTCAATAACTGGTAACATGCTGATTCTTATATGCCTTCCGGTTGTAATAGGAATTATGTATTTAGGTGGCGCATTTTATAATGAGAAGCTTATAAAGAATAATAATGGTGTGGAAGGTGATGGCAATGATTGATCCGAATGGAATAATGCCACTTAATTTCTTCAAATACAAGGGTGTGTATACAGGACAGCACAATGGAATGAGATATATGCTTAAGCAGACAGGAGAAAAGCCTGATTTAAAGCTTTCTGCGTGCGTGTGGCGCGGGCCATATGCTTCATGTGCTGTTAAGGAAGAAGATAAGACAACAGAGATATTTGAACTGACAGAAGATGGTCGTCTTGCTGCCGTGGAATGGATAAGGCAGCAGTACGAATCCAGACTTGACTATTGGGAAGCGGCACCGTCTATAAAGGACGCTGTTCCGATTGTTCATGAATAAAGAGAATAATATATACAATGCAGCATATGGCGGCACCGGTAAGCAGGAGAGTGTATTCTTCTGCTTCTTTTATTATAAGACCAAATACAATGCGGCATATAATTCTTGATGAAAATATAGATATGACCGCAATACATAATGGCACAATTATACTGCCAAACGGGTCTGGCTGGATGTTCAGCTTCTTGTATATATTAAAAATGTAAAGCAGACTCATGCATATGTTGCTAATAAGAACACCATACAGATAACCGGTTATGCCAAGCTTTGGAATAAGCAGAAATACACAGGCAAGCCGGATGATAATTCCGGTTATATTAATTATGAATGTAAGGGCGGTATGTCCCATGCCATTAGTCACGCTTGTAAGGCTGATTTTTAAGTAGAGGAAAGGACACAGCCATGAAAGAATACAGGTGTATATGTATACAGAGTCTTCGTGGAACATCATTGCACCTAGGCGCGCACCATAGTTAATGAATAAAAATATGCTTATAATGCCGAGACTCAAACACATGGAAACTGTTCTTTTTACTGTCACAGCAAGATGGTCAGACAGGACATTTGAACTTTCATCAGATACCTTTGGAAGAAGCATAAGTGCAAATGAATTAGCTGCCGTACATGGAAAAAGCACAAGTGGAAGAGCCATTCCTGTAAGTATACCAAACTGGCTTATTGCATCATCTTTTGACAGTCCATGCATGCACAGGATTGCGGGAATAAGAATTGCTTCTGCCCCTTCAAGCAGATGCAGAACAGTCTGGTTGGCGTTAATTGGAAATGCATATTTAACAATATATCTGTATTCACGGAGTGAACAGGAGAGCTTCTGCGTCATGCTTTTATTATGAATGGAACGGAAAAACAGCGGAATAGCACAGTATGTGGCAGCTGCAAATTCACCGAATATATTACCGGTAACTGCGTCAGCAATTGATATTGTTGATACATTTTTTATGCGCACATAAAGTATAATAGTGCCAATACGCACAAGCTGTTCGACAAGCTGCGAGGAGGCTGGCAGAAAAGATTCCTTCTGGCTGTAATAGTAATTAGACAAGCAGTTATGTATGCACATGAATGGCAGAGAGATTGCAGTTATACGGATTATTCCCTCACAGCGGCTTTCCATAAATATATGGTTTGCAATGAAATCGCTGAATATAAGAAATAAAAGCATAACGGCAATTGAAAGAGAAATAGTAATCTTTAATACGCAGAAAAGCCATTTCAGAGATGGAGATGATGCTGAATATTTTGAAACAGCTACAGAAAATCCACTGCAGCATACTGCAAATGCAAGCGCAATAAGAGGTATGCACATCTGGAATAGTCCGACTCCTGCAGCACCTGTATAATTAGTGAGAAGTATCCGAAAATAAAATCCGAGCAGTTTTGATAGAACGCCGGCAATTGTAAGTATTATGGCGGATTTGAATATGCCACCTTTTAAGGATAATTTATTATTCATAGCAGATACCGCAGATAGACTTATTAACAATATATGCCCTGCCTGAATACAATATTATAAGGAATTACAGGGCGGAAATATAATGATATATATGGACAATGCGGCGACAACTGCTGTCAGAAAAGAAGTGGCTGAAGCAATGCTTCCATATCTTTTGGGAGATTATGGAAACCCGTCAGGTGTGTACAGGTTGTCTGAAAAAGCTAAAAATGTTGTTGAGGAATCAAGAGATATTATTGCAGATATAATAAATGCTGACAGAAATGAAATATTTTTCACCTCTGGTGGAACGGAAGGGGATAACTGGGCAGTTAAAGCAGAGAGCCTGAAAAGAAAACAGGGACATATAATAGTAAGTTCAATAGAACACCATGCGGTGACGGAATCGGCACTGTGGCTTAAGAATTATGGAATAGATGTCACATTTGCACCAGTTGATGAGCAGGGAATTGTTAAGCTGGAACAGTTAGAAAAAATGATTAGAAATGATACATTTTTAGTGTCAGTTATGCTTGCTAATAATGAAATTGGAACTATCCAGCCGATAGAAAATGTATGTGAAATTGCGCATGAGTATGGTGCAAAGGTTCATTCTGATGCAGTGGCGGCATTTGGACATATTGATGTTGATGTGAAAAAGCTGGGCGTTGATTTCTTAAATGTAAGCGGACATAAGATATGCGGACCAAAGGGCGTAGGATTTCTGTATGTCAGGGGCGGAAAGCCAGAACGGTTCATGCATGGAGGCGGACAGGAGAACGGACTTAGGGCAGGCACTGAAAATGTAGCTGGGATTGCGGGACTTGCGACGGCGGCAAGAATTGCTTATGAAACACTTTCTGACAGGGCAAGGCAGGAAAAGAAAATCAGCGACTATATGATTAAGAGAATACTAAGAGAAATTCCTTATTCAAGACTTAATGGAAGCAGGGAAATCCGTGTTACGGGCAATATGAATTTCAGTTTTCAGTATGTTAATGGCGGAATGCTGGTTGTAATGCTTAACAAACAGGGAATATGCGCATCTGCAGGTTCAGCGTGTACATCTAATTCAGGAAAGCCTTCACATGTCCTTCTTGCACTTGGACTTGATGAAAAAATAGCAGAAGGTTCACTAAGGCTGACAATTAACCATACAATTACACACAGGGAAGCTGATTATGTAGTTGAGTGTATTAAGAAAGATGTTGCCAGACTGCGGGAATTGGCTTAATATTAATATATCAGACAGTTACGGAGGTTAAGATAATATGTGGTACGAAGAAGCAGTGTTTTATCAGGTGTTTCCGCTTGGATTTTGTGATGGATTAAGGGATAACGACGGGGTAATGAACAGATGCATATCAGAATTTTCAGAATGGATTCCGCATTTGCAGAAGTTGGGTACTAATGCGGTGTATTTTTCTCCGGTTTTTGAGAGCGATTATCATGGCTATGATACAAGGGATTACCGTATGATAGATAAAAGAATAGGCAGTAATAAGGATTTTTCAGAGCTTGTGGTAAAGCTGCATGAGGCAGGCATAAAGGTAGTTATTGATGGTGTGTTTAATCATGTAGGAAGGGGTTTCTTTGCATTTAAGGATGTATGTGAGAAGAAATGGGATTCTGTCTATAAGGATTGGTTTAATATCAGCTTTGATGGCAATTCGCCATATAATGACGGATTCTGGTATGAAGGCTGGGAAGGTTATTATAATCTTGTGAAACTCAATCTGAATAATCCGGATGTGGTTAATTACCTTATTGAGTCAGTGCGCGGATGGGTTGATGAATTCGATATTGATGGAATAAGACTTGACGTTGCGTACTGTCTTAACAGGGATTTTATGAAGCGTTTAAGATACGAGACAGACCGGATGAAGCAGGAGTTCTTCCTTGTAGGAGAAATGCTTCACGGTGATTACAACACAATAGTCAATGATGAGTGCCTGCACAGTGCAACTAATTATGAGTGTTATAAGGGACTGTACTCAAGCTTTAATTCAATGAATATGTTCGAGATTGCACACAGCATAGAAAGACAGTTTGGAAAAGAGCCATGGTGTCTGTATACAGGAAAGCATCTGCTTACATTTGTTGATAACCATGATGTTTCAAGAATAGCCAGCACACTTACCAATAAAGCACATCTGCCGCTTATATATGCATTGATGTTCGGCATGCCAGGAATCCCATGCATATATTATGGAAGTGAATGGGGCTGCGAGGCAGTTAAGGGCAGCGGCAATGACAATATCCTGCGTCCTTCATTTGACAAGCCGGAATACAATGAGCTGACTTATACAATAAGTTCATTAGGACAAATGTATCATAACAGCAGGGCATTAAGCTATGGTGATTATACCAAGAAAGTACTCACCAACAGACAATATGTATTCAAAAGGGAAGCTGATGGAGAAAAAGTGCTTGTCGCAATTAATGCAGATGAGAATGAATATACAGCTTACTTTGATACAGAATGTGCGGATGCACTTAATATTATAACCGGTAAGAAGGAAGACTTATCTGGGAAAATAGTTCTTCCACCTTACAGCTTCAGATTTTACAGATGTATGTAGAAGGTGCAGATAAGATACATGCATATAAAATAAGCCTGAGCTCATCATAATCTGATGAACTCAGGCTTTCTTTCATTAAATATTGTGTAGTAATTAAATCCTGCGTTCTTAAGGATATCAGTCACGACATCAAATCTGTAAGCAAAAAACTTAACTTCGTGTGCATCAGAACCTACAGTGATTATCTCTCCTCCGAGGTCGTGATACATTTTAACAATATCAAGGCATGGATTAGGTTCAGGCATTCCGTATTTAAGACCGGCAGTGTTGATTTCAATTCCTTTTCCTTGCTCAATGATTGTTTTAAGAATTATGCAGATTAAATCGTTAAAATCGTGCCAGTCATATGTGTAAGAATTGGCAGGTATATATCTTGCAATATAATCAAGATGACCATACACATCAAAGTTGTGACAACAGCCAAGATTATCAAGAATACTTTCGTAATAAGTTAAAACAGTATCCTTTGCAGAACGTTTCTCCCAAAACTCAGGGTAGTATGGATCTTCTCCATATACAAGATGTGACGAGCCTATTATAAAATCAAGCTGTTTTGCAGAATCGTATGAATTGACTCTGTCTGCGACGCTTCTCATAAGTCCCTGTTCAACACCTATGTGAATATTGATTTTATCTTTGTATGATTCTTTCAGATTCTGGAAATACTTAATGTATTCCGGAAAATCAAGGTCAAACATGACTTTTCCATCTTCTAAAGGAGCATCAAAGTCATTATGGTCGGTAAAACAGATGTGTTTAAATCCCAGTGAAATAGCATTGTTAACAACATTTACAGGGTTCTCCTCTGAATCAGAAGAGAACATAGTATGTATATGTGAATCTGATAACAGCATAGTAATGTCCTCCATAAAATATTAGTCATATGCTTAAATGTCAATATACATTATACATAAACATAATTAATCCGCAATTGATATTTTTGATGTTTATGTAGAACATGTAAACTAATGTAAAATATAGGTAATTTTTCCTTGAAAATGATTATTAGTATTGATATTATTAAAAAGACAGCGTATAAATTCTGATTATGTGAATGCGCATAGATGTAGAAGTACCAACTACGCTGTCCGACCTTGACTTTTATGCGCAGATAGGAGCTTTCGTGAGTTTTGAATTGATACACATTGTGATTATTCTTCTCGGAGGAATAGCGCTTTTCCTTTTTGGAATGCAGCTTATGGGAGATGGATTAAAGAAAGTGGCTGGAGGAAAACTGGAAGTTATTCTGTACAGATTAAGTAATACACCTCTTAAGGGGGTACTGCTTGGTACAGGTGTTACGGCAATTATCCAGTCATCGTCGGCAACTTCTGTTATGGTTGTTGGTTTTGTTAATGCTGGTATGATTAAGATGAAACAGGCTATCGGTATTATTATGGGAGCAATTATTGGTACATCTGTTACAGGATGGGTGTTATGTCTTTCAGATATCAGTGGTGGTGCCGGATGGGTAGACTTACTTTCAACAGAGGTTCTTGCTGCTGTTATTGGTGTTATCGGAATCATGTTTAGGATGTTCTGTAAGAACCCTACAAAAAAGCATATAGGTGATATTATGATAGGTTTCTGTATCCTTATGGTAGGAATGCAGAACATGAGTGCAGCAGTTGCACCATTAAGATCTGAGCCGGCATTTATTGATATGCTTACCAAGTTTTCTAATCCATTTATAGGAATACTTATAGGACTTTTGGTTACTGCCGTTTTGCAGAGTGCATCTGCTACAGTTGGTATTCTTCAGGCTTTATCAGTTACAGGAGCTATTTCATTTTCAGTAGCACTGCCTATTATAATGGGTATTGCTGTCGGAGCTGCCATGCCTGTTATCATTTCTTCATTTGGTGCGACTACAGATGGTAAGAGAACAGCATTTGTATATCTTCTTGTTGATGCACTTGGTGCTTTAATATGGGCAGTAGTATTTTATAGTATTAATCATTTTGTGCATTTTTCATTTATGGACAGAACGATGACAACTGTTTCGATAGCATTTGTGAACTCATTATTCAGAGTTGCAACAGTTGCTGTACTGTTTCCATTCATCAGATTCCTTGAAAAGATGGTATGTGCAATTTTCAAGGAGGTTGTTGATGAGGAAGATAAAGATATTGTTGAAATCAGTGTACTTGATGACAGATTTATTGCTCATCCTACAGTTGCTATTGAACAGGCTAAGACAGTTCTTTGTTCAATGGCACATATGGCACAGAAAAATCTTATTCGTTCCATGGAACTACTGGATACATTTTCGCAGGAAAAATATGACAAGATTCAGAGAAGAGAAGATAAGGTTGACAGATATGAAGATAAGCTTGGAACTTATCTTGTAAAGATTACACAGCAGGAACTTACTTCTGGACAGAACAAGGAGGTCTCAAAGCTTCTCCATACAATTTCTGATTTTGAGAGAATAAGTGACCATGCTGTTAACATATCACAGGCAGCAGCAGAACTGTTTAATGAAAAGCTTAGGTTTTCTGATTGTGCTGTTGAAGATGTTGAACTGATGTCATTAATTATGAAAGAAATAGTTGGAAATGTAATAGATGCATTTGAACAGAACAAGGTAGAATATGCCTATAAGACAGAGCCGTTAGAAGAACTCGTTGACATATATTGTGATGAAATGAAGATGAATCATGTCAAGCGTGTCCAGAAAGGTGAATGTACACTTCATCAGGGCTTTATATTTAATGATCTGCTTACAGATTTTGAGAGAATTGCTGACCATTGTTCTAACGTGGCAGTTGCGATTATTGAGCTTGAGTTAAATGTGTTTGATACACATGAGTATCTTATTAATCTCAAGAAGGATAACGGAACTAATTTTGATAAATATTTTGAGGAATACAAAGAAATGTTTCCTTTAAGTCAGTATTAAGCGTGGATTAGCGTTAAGTAAACAATATTGGATACAGAATTTGTTAATATTTCGTCAAAATGACTAATTGATAATGAGTTATTATTGAAAAAAGTGCAAAAATGTAAAAAATGGGAAGAAAGCCTTGATATTTAGCTTCTTCTTATGTAAAATACATGGTAGTTGAAATTTTAACAAACTATGTTATAAAAATTCATTTTAGGAGGAATTGTTTTTATGTCAGTAAAAGTTGCAATCAATGGTTTTGGTCGTATCGGTAGACTTGCATTCAGACAGATGTTTGGTGCAGAAGGATATGAGGTAGTTGCTATTAACGATTTAACAAGCCCTAAGATGCTTGCTCATCTTTTAAAGTATGACTCATCACAGGGAAGATATGTTAACTTCGGTGAGGAAGATCAGGTAACAGCTGATGATGAGGCTGGTACAATCACAGTTAAAGGTAAGACTATCAAGATTTACAAAGAGCCAGATGCTAATAACTGCCCATGGGGAGAGATTGGTGTTGATGTAGTTCTTGAGTGTTCAGGATTCTATACATCTAAGGCTAAGGCACAGGCTCATATTAATGCAGGTGCTAAGAAGGTAGTTATCTCAGCTCCAGCTGGAAACGACCTTAAGACTATCGTTTACAATGTAAACCATGAGACACTTACAGCAGATGATCAGATTATCTCAGCTGCTTCTTGTACAACAAACTGCTTAGCTCCTATGGCTAAGGCACTTAACGATTGTGCAACAATCGAGTCAGGTATTATGTGTACAATTCATGCTTACACAGGTGATCAGATGATTCTTGACGGACCACAGAGAAAGGGTGATTTAAGAAGATCTAGAGCAGGTGCTTGCAACATCGTTCCTAACTCAACAGGTGCTGCTAAGGCTATTGGTCTTGTTATCCCAGAACTTAATGGAAAGCTTATTGGAGCTGCTCAGAGAGTTCCAACACCTACAGGTTCTACAACAATTCTTAATGCTGTAGTTGCTAAGAAGGTTACAGTTGATGAAGTTAATGCTGCTATGAAGGCTGCTGCAACAGAGTCATTCGGTTACAATACAGAGCAGATTGTATCTAGCGATATCGTTGGTATGAGATTTGGTTCATTATTTGATGCTACTCAGACAATGGTTAATGAACTTCCAAACGGTGGCTGCCAGGTTCAGGTTGTTTCTTGGTATGATAATGAGAACTCATACACAAGCCAGATGGTTAGAACAATTAAGTACTTCGCTGAATTAAACTAATCATTTAGATTGTTTTTGCCGGAGAATGGTATGACTATTCTCCGGTTTTTTATAAAGCTGTATATGTAGCTATTTTATGTATTATATGGAGGATATTAATATGCTTAATAAAAAGTCTATTGATGATATCAATGTAAAGGGCAAAAGAGTATTATGCAGATGCGATTTTAATGTACCTTTAGATGGAAGCAGAATAACAGATGAAACAAGACTTGTAGCTGCTCTTCCAACAATCAAGAAGCTTATTGCTGATGGAGGAAAGGTTATTCTTTGTTCACATCTTGGAAAGCCAAAGGGACCAGATGCTGCATTTTCTCTTGCTCCAGTTGCAAAGAGACTTTCAGAACTTCTTGGTCAGGAAGTTAAGTTTGCAGCAGATGATACTGTTGTAGGCGATAATGCAAGAGCAGCTGTTGCTGCAATGAATGATGGAGATGTTATTCTTCTTGAAAATACAAGATTCAGACCAGAAGAGACTAAGAATGGTGAAGCATTTTCTAAGGATTTAGCTTCTATTGCAGATGTATTTGTTAATGATGCATTTGGTACAGCTCACAGAGCACATTGTTCTAACGTAGGTGTTACACAGTATGTTGATACAGCTGTTGTTGGATACCTTATGCAGAAGGAAATTGATTTCCTTGGAAATGCAGTTAATAATCCTGTAAGACCTTTCGTTGCAATTCTTGGTGGTTCAAAGGTTTCTTCTAAGATTTCAGTTATCAATAATCTTCTTGATAAGGTTGACACACTTATTATCGGTGGTGGTATGTCTTATACATTCCAGAAAGCACATGGTGGTAATGTAGGTCAGTCATTAGTAGAGGATGATTATCTTGATTATGCTAAGGATATGATGAAGAAGGCTGAAGAAAAGGGCGTTAAAATGCTTATTCCTATCGATACAGTTGTAGCTAAGGAATTCAGCAATGATTCTCCTTCACATGTCGTAGAAGCAGGACATCAGGCAGATGATGACATGGGTATGGATATTGGACCTAAGACATGTGAGCTTTACAAGGAAGCTTTAAAGGATGCCAAGACTGTAGTATGGAATGGACCAATGGGAGTGTTTGAATTCCCTAATTTCGCAGCAGGAACAATTGCTGTTGCAGAAGAACTTGCACAGCTTAAAGATGCTACAACAATCATTGGTGGTGGTGATTCAGCAGCTGCTGTTAACAACTTAGGATTCGGAGATAAGATGACACACATCTCTACAGGTGGTGGAGCATCTCTTGAATTCCTTGAAGGTAAAGAACTTCCAGGTGTAGTTGCAGCTAACGATAAGTAATTGATTTTACTGACATAGTTATATAATAATATTTTAATCCAGACCTTATTTTTGTTAAGTGGGGTCTGGATTTTTTGTTATTTATTTCACAAACTATACTTGAAATATGTACCAAAGTATGCTATTATTTGTTTTACTAGGATAGTTATATCGGAATAATTTAATAGGATTGTCCATATATATGTTATTATGGATAATTTCCTGTGGGGAGGCGTAGAATGAGAAGAAAAGTAATAGCAGGCAATTGGAAGATGAATATGACACCAAGCCAGGCAGTTAAGCTCGTTACTGAATTGAGACCGAATGTTAATAATCCGGATGTTGATGTTGTGTTCTGTGTACCATCCATTGACATTGTACCTGTGGTGGAGGCAGTGAAGGGATCTAATATACATATTGGTGCAGAGAATGTATATTATCAGGAGAAAGGAGCATTTACCGGTGAGTTATCGCCTGAGATGCTTGTTGATGCCGGGGTAAGCCATGTTATAATAGGACATTCAGAAAGAAGAATGTACTTTAATGAAAGCAATACAGTGCTTAATCTCAAGATGCATAAGGTACTTGAACATGGAATTATCCCAATTCTTTGTTGTGGAGAGACACTTGAACAGAGAGAAAAAGGGATTACACTTGATTTCGTTAAAGAACAGATAGTAGAAGCATATGTTGGTGTTACTAAAGAGCAGGTGCTTCATACAATAGTTGCTTATGAGCCAATCTGGGCTATTGGAACAGGAAAGGTTGCAACTACAGCGCAGGCACAGGAAGTATGCGGATTTATAAGAACTGTATTCGAAGAGTTATATGATAAAGAAACAGCGGATCAGATAAGGATTCTTTATGGAGGAAGTGTTAATGCTTCTAATGCAGCAGAGCTTTTTGCCCAGCCTGATATTGATGGTGGACTGGTAGGAGGTGCAAGTCTCAAGCCGGATTTTGCGGATATAGTTAATTATAATAAGTAAATAAGCATGAAAAGACCTTGTTTTGATGATAATATTCAAGACAAGGTCTTTGATTTTTTTTACAAATGTGCTATCATGCTATAGGCAATTAATTAGAATACATTTAAAGGAGAATCACATTATGAGTAAAAAACCAGTAGTTTTAATGGTACTTGATGGTTATGGTTTAAATGATAGAACAGAGGGTAATGCTATTGCTATGGCTAACACTCCTGTTATGGATAAGCTTATGAAGGAATGCCCGTTCCAGAAGGGATATGCTTCAGGACTTGCTGTAGGTCTTCCAGACGGACAGATGGGTAATTCAGAAGTTGGTCATATGAATATTGGTGCTGGTAGAATTATTTATCAGGATCTTACAAGAATTACTAAGGATATTGAAGATGGTACATTCTTTAAGAACGAAGAATTACTTGAGGCAATGGAGAACTGCAAGAAGAATGATTCGGATCTTCACCTTTTCGGACTTTTATCAGATGGTGGTGTTCACAGTCATTTAAGCCATGTATATGGACTTTTAGAGATGGCAAAGCAGCAGGGAGTGTCTAAAGTATATGTTCATGCGTTCCTCGACGGAAGAGATACACCTCCAGCTTCAGCTAAGGGATTTGTTGAGACACTTGAGAATAAGATGGCAGAAATAGGAGTTGGTAAGGTCGCATCTTTATCAGGCCGTTACTATGCAATGGACAGAGATAATAACTGGGACAGAGTAGAAAAGGCTTATGATTCACTTGTAACAGGTGATGGCATTAAGGCCGAGTCAGCTACACAGGCACTTCAGGAGTCATATGATAATGGTAAGACAGATGAATTCGTTGAGCCAACAGTTATCTGTAAAGATGGTCAGCCACTTTCATTAGTTAAGGCTAATGATTCTGTTATATTCTTTAACTTCCGTCCAGACCGTGCAAGAGAGATGACAAGAGCGTTCTGCGATGATAAGTTTACAGGATTTGAAAGAAAGACAGGATTTATTCCATTAACATTTGTATGCTTCAAGGATTATGATGAATCAATCCCTAACAAGAAGGTTGCATTCAAGAAAGAGCATATTAAGAACACATTTGGTGAATTCCTTGCTAATCATGGAAAGAAGCAGTTAAGACTTGCTGAGACAGAGAAATATGCACATGTTACATTCTTCTTTAATGGCGGTGTTGAAGACCCTAATGTTGATGAGTTCAGATTACTCGTTAACTCACCTAAGGATGTTGCAACATATGACTTAAAGCCGGAGATGAGTGCTCCGGAAGTAGGTATGGACTTAGTTGAGGCTATCAAGTCTGACAAATATGATGTTATTATTATCAACTTTGCTAACCCTGATATGGTTGGACATACAGGCGTTATTCCAGCAGCAATCAAGGCTGTGGAGAAGGTTGATGAGCTTGTTGGAAAGGCTGTAGATGCGGTTAAGGATGTTGATGGAGTTCTCTTTATCTGCGCAGACCACGGTAATGCTGAGAAGATGATTGATTACGAAACAGGAGCTCCACATACAGCACATACAACTAATCCTGTTCCATTCATTCTTGTTAATTATGATGAGAATTATACACTTCGTGAGGGTGGAAGATTATGCGATATTGCACCTACACTTATTGAAATTATGGGACTTGAGAAACCGGTTGAGATGACAGGTGAATCTCTTCTTGTTAAGAAGAACTAATTGAATGGTTGAAATTAATTTGTCAATTTTTCTTGCACAAAATGTTTATTTGTGATAGAATGACCTATGTTGCCGTATTGGCATAATTATGTAATAAAAAGCGCATGATGCGCAGGAATGAGGATGGTATGAATAAGATAATTCCATTGTTTCATATGTCTGTCGGAGATGTATTAAGAATTGGTTTAATGGGAGTATTTGTAGTAATTTGTATAGCTTTAGCAATAATAATTCTTATGCAGGAAAGTAAGCAGAACGGATTGTCAGGAACAATTAGTGGTGCTGCTGATTCATACTGGGGTAAGAACAAGGGCCGTTCAATGGAAGGCAAGCTTGTTAAGATAACCAAGATTCTTGTAGTTCTTTTTGTTGTTATAGCAGTTATACTTAATTTTAATTTCTAAATTACGGACACTCTTAAGAAACGGATAATTTCTTAAGAGTGTTTTTGCTTTTACGGGTAATCTGGTGTAGTCCGGATATTTTAATGGTAAGAAAGGGATATAAGGGATATGGAGAAGGATATATTTAAACAGCGAAGACAGATGCTTGCTGATATAATTCTTAATAATGAACTGTATGTTCCGATGAAAGCTAAAGAAATCGCTATGCTTCTCGATATTCCGAAAGCTAAGCGTTCAGAGCTTATGGAAGTGCTTGACAGTCTTGTCGCAGATGGAACAATAGGTGTATCAAAGAAGGGTAAGTACATGAAGCCTGAGAATGTAGCACTTGTTGGAACATTTGAAAGTACAAGCAGAGGCTTTGGTTTTGTAGTAATACCTGACAGGGAAGATGATATATTTGTCAAGGCTAATGATACGATGAATGCTTTCTATCATGATAAGGTCAAGGTTGTGATAACTACTGAGAAGAATGGCGGTAAGAGGGCTGAAGGTAAGATTGTTGCCATTCTTGAGCATGAGGTTAAGGAAGTTGTCGGAACATTCCAGAAGAACAGAACGTATGGTTTTGTTATTCCTGATAATGCCAAGATTAGCTGTGATATATTTATACCGCAGGAATTCATGAATGGAGCGGTTGAAGGTTCTAAGGTTGTTGCTTCTATAAGTGATTACGGCAGTCAGAGTAAGAATCCACAGGGAAAGGTTACAGAAGTACTTGGACATATAGATGATCCGGGTGTGGACATAATGTCTATTATCAAGGCATATGATTTACCAGTGGAGTTTCCTGAATCAGTTAAGAAGGCAATTAATGATATTCCTGATATTGTCAGTGAGAAGGATAAGGCTGGACGAGTTGATTTGAGAAATGTTCAGATGGTTACTATAGATGGTGAGGATGCGAAGGATTTGGATGATGCAGTATCTATCTCGAAAGAAGGTCCTGTATATCATCTTGGTGTCCACATAGCGGATGTAAGCCATTATGTTACAGAGGGAAGTGCATTGGATAAGGAGGCACTTAAACGAGGTACGAGTGTTTACCTTGTAGACCGTGTTATTCCAATGATACCGCATAAGTTATCTAATGGGATATGTTCACTTAATCAGGGAGAAGACAGACTGGCACTCAGCTGCCTTATGGATATTGACGAAAAGGGCAATATTGTTGGACATAGAATATGTGAAACTGTTATTAATGTAGACAGAAGGATGAGCTATACAAGTGTAAAAAAGATTCTTGTAGATAATGATACTAATGAAATTATGAAGTATAAAGAGCTTGTTCCAATGTTTCATATGATGGAAGAGGCTGCGGAGCTTCTTAGAAAGAAGAGATTTGCAAGAGGTTCGGTTGATTTTGATTTCCCTGAAAGTAAGATTATACTTGATGAGAATGGCCACCCGACTGATATTAAGCCGTATGACAGAAATGTAGCAACTAAGATTATTGAAGATTTTATGCTTGCCGCTAATGAAACTGTTGCAGAGGATTATTTCTGGCAGGATATGCCATTTCTATATAGAACTCATGAGAATCCTGATCCTGAAAAAATGCGTAAGTTAGCCACATTTATTAATAACTTTGGTTATACATTAAGACTTACTGATGATTTAAGACCTAAGGAGATTCAGAAGCTTCTTTCTGAGATAGAGGGTTCTGATGCTGAGAATCTTATAAGCAGACTGACACTCCGCTCTATGAAGAAAGCTAAGTATACTACTGAATGTGTAGGACATTTTGGACTCGCTGCCAAGTATTACTGTCATTTCACATCGCCTATCAGAAGATATCCTGATCTCCAGATTCACAGAATTATCAAGGAGAATCTTCACGGAGGTTTAAGTCCTAAGAGAGCTGACCATTATGATGCAATATTACCGGATGTTGCTGTCCAGACAAGTGCTATGGAGCGGCGTGCGGCAGATGCTGAAAGAGATACAGACAAGCTTAAAATGGCTGAGTATATGGAACAGTTTGTTGGAGAAACATTTGATGGAGTTGTTTCGGGTGTTACCGCGTGGGGCGTATATGTTGAACTTCCAAACACTATCGAGGGCATGGTTTCTATCAATAATATGAAGGGATTCTATACATTTGACGAGGAACACTATGAGATGGTAGGAGAACTTGGGAACAGAAGTTATAAGCTCGGACAGAAGGTTAAGGTTGTGGTTATAGGCACCGATAAGATACTAAGAACAATTGATTTTGCATTTGCATAGAATAGAATGGAGACTGACATGGCATCAAAAACAAGCGCATCAGGAAACAGACTTATAGCGAACAATAAGAAAGCTTATTTTGATTATTTTATAGAAGAGAAATACGAGGCAGGTATGGTACTTCACGGCACTGAGGTTAAATCAATCAGAGCAGGTAAGTGCTCAATTAAGGAATCTTATATCAAGATTGAGAATGGCGAAGTGTATGTATTAGGTATGAATATTACACCATATGAGAAGGGAAACATATTCAATAAAGATCCTTTAAGACCTAAGAAGCTGCTTCTTCACAAGAATCAGATTAATAAGCTTACTGGTGAACTTACAATTAAAGGTTACACACTTGTTCCTCTTCAGGTATATCTGAAAGAGGGAAAGGTGAAGATGGAAATTGGTCTTGGAAAAGGTAAGAAGAACTTTGACAAGAGAGATTCTATTGCAAAGAAAGACCAGATAAGAGATGCACAGAAGGAATTCAAGAACAAGAATCTTAGATTTTAGAAATATTTTATCAGTTTTGAATCACAAGTTCATTGACTTGGCATTATGCCAATGTTAATATAAATAAGCAGGTGAAACTGCTTACACACGGGCTAGTAAAGGTTTCGACGGGGATCTTGAAGCTGGTGAAGCTATCCGCAGGAAAGCGTCAAATTCCAAACTTAAATATAAACGCTAACGATAATTTAGCATACGCTGCCTAATTGCAGCAGTCTGACTTAAAGCACCTACACTTTAAGACCCAGGCTTCGAACATGTAGGAAACGACAGTATCAAAGCTTTGAGGTGCTGGTCGTATCATGAAGCTACTAAAGGTACAAGGGTGTTGATTCCCGTGCACCGGAGGGAATGTCAAATAATCAACTATGATAGTAGAAGAACAGGGAATGGGTTTTCGGACAGGGGTTCGACTCCCCTCTGGTCCATAGGGAAAAGGGAGTGAGGAAGCGTGAGCTTCTTCGCTCCCTTTTTCCTATGGACCAGAGGAAGTCTTATTAATGGATAAAACATGGCGTAGCCGGGTTTTTGGACAGGGGCGCACGAGGTCCGGTGGACCTCGGCTTTGCGCCGACCGGAGCGGAGCGAAGAATTCGACTCCCCTCTGGTCCATTTTTGATGCAAAATCCGAACTCTTTGAGTTCGGATTTTGTGCGTTAAGCATCTTATTAATTAATAATTCAGATGTTCTTTTATTAATATCCATATCCGTACAGATTTTTTGAAGTGGATGACCTTATATGTAACACGCTTGGTGGAATGTTAGGATTTGTTATGACACCTGTATTCGTATTCATGCTTCCTAAGCATGAGAGAATGGATGAGATTGCATATAAAAGAGGGCAGGTCGTTTCGGAATTCAGAAGAGCGGTTGCGTGGATTATTGACATTGTGGTTATAATATTTGATGGAGAGTGATGTAATTGCTTTTATAATGTCTGGAAAAATGCCATTCATGCCTTCCCAGAATTCATTTTCAATATTTGTCATAGTAATCCCCTTTGATTAGCTAATTAAAAGTTACGAACAAAAACTACATTAATTATAACTCAGTATACGGGCAAAAGTATACAAAAATAATTGTATTAAAAACATGAATATTATACAATCATTATAGCAATAGTAAAGATAAATTTACAGGGGAACGTGGAATGAGATTATTATCGGATATAGTGGAGTCAATCAGGCAGGTATGCAGATATGAGAAAACTGTCAGAGTAGATACCAAGGCACTTCAAAGTGTCATGATGATATTTGTATTAGTTATGTTGCTGATTGACATAGAGAATTTTAAGCTTGGTAAATATATTATCGGTGGTGTGACACTGGCAGTTGCAGTTATGAGTATAGTGCTTGTAATTGTATTAAAATACATTAAAAATGTATACAGGATATGTCAGGCTGCTGTTGTAGTATTTTTTATATTGGCAGTTATTATATCAATTGAAGGAACTAATGATGGCTTTTCACTATTATGGTTTTTATTACTGCCAGTCATAACACTTGTGCTTTTAGGCATGCCATTTGGTGCACCGGTGTGTATATTTTTTGGTTTGTATATTACGGTGTTATTCTGGACTCCTCTTAATAATATGCTTATATATAATTACACAAGGGATTATTTATTCTATTATCCGATTTTTTACTGGGGTTTCTGTCTTCTTGTAGTTGCCATGGATATTTTCTATAAGCTGTATCAGATAAGACAGGCGGACAATGAGAAAAATCTTGAAGCAGAAGTACTTGAAGCTGTAGAGGGGACTAAGAAACTTATGATTGATGCTGTTACAGCAATAAGCCAGATGCTTGATGAAAAGGATGTATATACACAGGAACATTCAAAGAGGGCTGCAGAGTATTCCAAGCTTATCGCAAAGAACCTGAAGGCGCATGAATTCACAGACGAAGAGATTTCACTGATATATAGAAGTGCCTTTCTGCATGATATTGGCAAGATTGCAGTTCCAGATGCGGTACTTAACAAACCTGCAAAGCTTACAGATGAGGAGTATGGAATAATGAAGAATCATACAGTCTGGGGCGGTCAGATATTATCTGGTCTGGAATTTCTTCCACAGGCAGATATGGGGGCTGTGTACCATCATGAAAGATATGATGGTAAGGGCTATCCATATGGAATTAAGGGAGAAGAACTTCCATGGATGGTAAGAATAATCAGTGCAGCAGATTCACTTGATGCGATGAATTCTAACAGATGTTACAGAAAGCATTGTGATAAGGATTATATTATTGGTGAATTTGAGAAGGGCGCTGGAACACAGTTTGATAAATCTGTTGCAGAAACTGTAATTACATTGATTGAGGAAGGCAGGATAGTAATATAGATATGTCAGAGAATACCAGAGTAGTATCACGAATAAAGCATATATGGGAAGTGATAGTGTGTCCATATGAAGATAAAAGCCTTGCATTCTGGATTAAGGTTGTATTTGAATTTATATGGGCTATCAGTATTCCTAATGGAATTGTCTATGGGGCACCAGATGATTATATAATAGCATTAATTATAATGGTCACAGTTCTTTTTATTAATATAATGGTTTCAAGATTTTATTACAGAACATGGATAGATGCGATAGTGTGCATAATTCTAAGCATACCAGTATTTTATGTGTATTATCATGCGAGTATCGGATATTTCAGCGTAATGTTTTCCATGATATTTGCATGTGGAATTGTATTCGTGCTTGGAATACGTAACAGCATTGTGCTTAATTTTGTATTTTTAATTATGGTAATTGTGTGTTTCAGGCTCAATGTTGATATGTCAGCCAAGTTTATATACGGCGATAATATAACGCTTCGTTTTCCATATCTGTTTATATGTTTCGTTCTTATATCATACTGCCTTATGTATATTATCCAGCGTTACTGGGTTGAAAAAAGAAAGAGAAACCAGATACTTGAGGAACGTGTGCATGATGAGAGGAAAAAGCTTGAATCTATGTCAATGAAGGTTATCGATACAATGTCCAAAGCTCTGGCAGCCAAGATACCGGGAGAAGAGGAGCACTGTAATAATGTGGCAGAGTATTCAAGGAGTATTGCACAGAGAATGAATCTTGATAAGAAATCATGTGATGATGCTTATAAGGCAGGATTACTGCATGAGATTGGAATGATTGGCATACCGGATGCACTTATTAACAGGGTTGATCTTACAGATGACGAGTATGAGATTTTTAAGACCTATGTCAGTAAGGGGTATCAGATTATTAATATGTTACAGACAGATGAATCACAAGGAATTGCACAAGCAGTCAGATATCACCGCGAGAATTATGACGGAAGTGGTTTTAATGAGGGTATAAGTGGCGATGATATTCCATTGCTTGCACGTATTGTTGCAATAGCTGATTATGCTGACCGACACATAGGCAGGAATGAAGACATATCCGATATCAGGGACAATATTGAAAGGATGGCAGATACAGTATTTGATCCGATTTGTGCCAGTATTATGGTTGAAATACTCAGCTAAGGCAGGTATGTCTGATAAGTTAATTATGGTTTTATCTGTTGATATATTATTCACCTGTTGATAATGGAATAATAGCGGTATAATATGAATAACTGGTGATGAATCTGTGAAAAAAGTTTGAACCGTGGAGATTAATATATAACAATGAGTGAATTGAATATAATAGAAATAGAGCATGGAATATCTTATATCACACCATCGGAATCGCCGTTGTCGTCTAATGTTGTGGCAATTGAGGGAAGTGATGATATATGGCTTTATGATGTCGGAAATCATCCCGATGTTATAGAACATTTAAAAGAGATTAATTGTGATGGTAAAAATATTAATATTGTATTGTCACATTTTTATCTTGACCATATTGGCAATCTGGATAAAATATGCGGATTATGGAAGAATGATGAATCGCAGGATAAAGGACATCCACAGATAAAAGACAGGATAAAAATTTATCAAGGGAAATATACTTATAAGCACACTAATAAAGGTGAAATTGTATCTGATGATATGTATATTGATGCTGGTTTTCATAAGTTTCATATATTTCAGCTTCCGTCATGTCACTCAAAAGGAAGTGTAGCAATGGAAGTAGACGGGAGATATTGCTTCCTTGGAGATGCATTGTATCCGGCAACTAAGGGTCCAGTAAGAGAATATAATAAAAGCCTTTTAAAAGAAGAGATTAATGCGCTTGAAAAGATAAAAGCACCATATTTTATGCTTAGTCATAAAGAGCCATTTGCACGACCTAAAAATGTAGTGATGGCGTGGATAGAGAAGATATATAAGGGGTTGTGATGAGGATAAGAAAGTACAAGTGGACTATGCTCATTATAAGTGGAATAATTGCGGGCATAGTATTTACAGGTTGTGTGTGGCCTGTATCTGAGGCAGAAGAGGATAATTCAATTAATTATAAATCAATATTTATTGAAAAGCTGAATGCTCATTGGAAATTACAGATTCCAGAATTACAGGATGGCAGCGATACGAAAATTAAAGAAGTAGGAAAAGGAACAGGTATTTCGTTTGACAATTATTCAAGTGAATATTTTTATTATGACGATTCAGATAGTGCATTTGTATTTAATACACCAGTCAGTGCCCCCAAAACTGTTAACACAAAATATGCACGTTCTGAATTGCGGGAAATGATGGGAGACGATAAAACAGTGAACTGGGACTGGAATGGCAGACATTGTCTTGATGTTGAAGAGGCAGTGACAAAAATTCCAGCAAATGGCAGAGTGATGGTATGTCAGGTGCATGGGATATATCCAAATGGTGATAATGGACCAGTTCCTTTGAAGGTAATATATGAGGGAAACAAAAAACGGCTTGCTATTACTTATAAAGCACATCCTCAATCATATGAAGACCAGAAAATATATTATTTTGACGAAGTAGAGCTGAACCAGAAATTCACAATATCTATACAGATAATTGATGGTACAGGTTATGTTTCAATTAGTAGTAATGGAATATCACAAAAATATGAATATAGTTATAATCCGGTAACAACAGGTTGGATTGATTTTTATAATTATTTTAAAGCTGGAAATTATATTCAGGATTGTGAAGATAATAGTGAGAATGCAGGCTCAACAGTCAAAATGTACAATATAAACGTAACTCATGAATAATCTATATCATGAGTACAGCCATGATTTAACAAAAAATATTGTAATTGAGGTTAAATTGATTTACAATTTATGGTAGTGATTTTAAGGGAGGTTATAGAAATGGATTTTACAACATTACAGAAAGCTATGATTGATGCCATGAAGGCAAGAGATAAGGCGAGAAAGGATTCTATAGCAGTACTTGTATCTGCGGCTAAGAAGCTTGCTATTGATTCGGGCTGTCGTGAAGATATTCCTGATGAGATGGTAGACCAGGCTATATTAAAAGAGATTAAGAGTATCAAGGAACAGATAGATACTTGTCCAGCGGACAGAACTGAGTTATTAGAAGAATATAATGCACGTCTGGCTGTTATGTCAGAGTTTGCACCTAAAATGCTTTCAGAGGATGAGGTAAGAACAATTCTTAATGAGAAGTTTGCAGACGTCATAGCTACTAAGAACAAGGGTCAGATAATGAAAGCTGTCATGTCAGAGCTTAAGGGCAAGGCTGATGGCAAGGTTATCAATGCGGTTGTGGCTGAGATGTGCAAGTAGTTATATTTTAAATGTAAATCTATAGATATATCACAAATTGATTTTTGATTAAATTGCAAAATACGCTAAAGTATTTTGAATCAATGACAATATAAGATATGTAATCAATAATAAATGATTAACATGGGATGCAGCAATTTGAAACAGATTGTTGCATCTTTTTTATTTTATTATAAGTGATTGCCACTTAATACACAAAAGCGTAAAATATATAATATCGTAATATAGGAATATACAACATTTCAGGAGGAGTCAGCTATGAACAGAGCTGTTGTTTATTATTCATTATCAGGAAATACAAAGGAAGCTGCAAAGGTTATTGCAAGAAAGCTGGGAGCAAAAATCTTTGAGATAGATTTAGTTAAGCCATTACCCAAGAATACAGTGAGGCAGATGCTTGTTGGAGGAATGCAGTCAACATTTGGAAGAAGACCTAAGATAAAAGGTGTTCCGGATAACATAGATTATTATGACGAAATTATATTGGGTATGCCAGTATGGGCAGGTATGCCTGCGTCTCCGGTCAACACATTTATAAAGAATTACGGCGTGGCAGATAAAATTGACGCTGTGTTTACATTCAGCGGTGGCGGGGACAATGACAGATGTCTTGCACAGTTGTCAAAAAGTCTTAAAAATATAAAAAGTCAGGTTGCGTTAGCAGACCGCAATAGTAATGCTGCAAAGGATAATCAGGAGAAGCTTGAAAAGTTTGTTATGAGTATCAAGTAGAAATGTATGCTATAATGGACACATTGATAAAGTTGATTACAATATAACTGGAGGATACAAGCATGGACGATAATGTAAAGAAAAGAAACGAAGTACTGGCACAGACTGTAATTAAGGGATTACAGTCACGAAATATGTCAGGATATTATGCAGAGGATAAAGAAGCAGCTTTAAAGCAGGCTTTGGAGTTAATTGACGAGGAAAGCACAATTGCTATGGGCGGCTGCCACAGCGCACAGGAGATTGGACTTGTAGAGGTTTTGAAAGAGGGCAATTACAATTATATAGACCGTTCAAAGATGACTCCAAGAGAGGGACTTCTGGCTTCATATGACGCTGATGTGTTCTTATCAAGTGCAAATGCAATGACAAGTGATGGAATACTTGTAAATATTGATGGCAATTCTAACCGTGTTTCATGCATAGCGCAGGGACCAAAGAAGGTAATCTTCATAGTTGGAATGAATAAAGTCTGTTCAGATCTCGATTCGGCAATGAAGCGTGCAAGAAATATAGCTGCACCAACTAATGCACAAAATTTTGATGTCAAGACACCCTGCAAGACAACCGGAAAATGCTTTGACTGCAAATCACCAGACACATTATGCTGCCAGTTCCTGATTACAAGATATTCACGCCATGTCGGAAGAATACATGTAATACTTGTAAATGATACACTTGGTTATTAAAAGGAGAAACTATGATTAACAGACTTCATATGGCAATGATTGAATTATATAAGGGAGACGCTAAGAGAATACAGCATTTTTGCAAGGTTCACAGCTATGCAAAGCTGATTGCACAGATGGAAAATGTTGATGACAAATGTCTTTTTATAATTGAAACAGCGGCACTCACACATGATATTGGGATTCATACATGTGAAGAAAAATATGGAGAGTGTGGCGGTAAGCTGCAGGAAAAAGAAGGTCCTGCTATTGCCGCAGGACTTCTTGACAGGCTTGGCTTTGACAGTGAAGTATCAGAAAGAGTGCAGTATCTGATAGGACATCACCATACTTATAACAAAATAGACGGGATAGATTATCAGATACTTGTTGAGGCAGATTTCTTGGTTAACATATGCGATGATAATCTTACAAAGGATGCAGCATTGAAAGTATATAATAACATTTTTAAGACGGAAAGCGGCAAAAAGATATGCCGGGAGATGTTTGGTTTGTAGATAATGAGAATTAATGTTACAATTAACAAAAATGTGCGTGGGAAGTGGAGTTTATGAGCGATAATAAAAATGTTAATAATAAGGAAAAAGGCTTTGTTGTTGGTGGATATACTTTTAAGACGAAGCAGGAAGCGCAGGAAGCAAAAGATGAGATGAATGCTATTAAGTATCTGTCTGGAAAGACGGACAGTAAAGATCCGAAACAGGTGTATGTGTTGTATAATAAGATAATTGACAGACAGTTATTTTATACATCCATTGGGCTTAATTATCTCAAGAATTTACAGCAGTTTCTGTATAATTCACCAGATATTCCAGATGATAAGATTAAGCCGATTCCGGTAAAGAGTGAAACACAGATTGCGATTGACAGAAGACGTGAAAGAAATGAGCATAGAAGTGAGCTGCATACTCTCTCAATCCAGGTGGCAAAGTACAAGAACAATTATATGAGAATTATGATTGTAAATGTGTTTCTTGTTATTGCGTTAATTGCAATGTTTTTTATCCTTAAGACAGGTTCTAATTCTAATGTCATTAATTATGAAGTGAATGTACAGAATAAGTATTCTTCATGGCAGACAGAGCTTGAATCTAAGGAAGCCAAGTTAAAGGAAAAAGAGAAAGAGCTTAATTCAAGGGAAGCGGAGCTTGAATCAAAGCAGTCTTTAAAATCATCATCACAGCAGTCAACAAAGTAGTCATAATATAAATATATGAACAGAGTACACATTTTAAACATATTTATCAGATAGTATATAGATAATTAATTCATCGTGAAAGTGAGGACTACATATGGATAAGATGAAGATTTTAGTAGTAGATGATGAAAGCAGAATGAGAAAGCTTGTAAGTGATTTTCTGACAAGAAAAGGCTATGCTGTTATAGAGGCGGCTGATGGTGTAGAAGCTGTAGATACATTTATGGAGAACAAAGATATTGCACTTATAATTCTTGATGTTATGATGCCAAGAATGGATGGCTGGGAAGTGTGCAGGCAGATAAGAAAGGATTCTAAAGTTCCTATTATAATGCTTACAGCAAAGGGTGAGGAGATGGATGAACTTCAGGGCTTTGAATGTGGTGCTGATGAATATATTGCCAAGCCATTTTCACCTAAGATACTTACAGCCAGAGTTGATGCAATTATAAGACGAGCATATGGTGTTGACAGCAACGAGATAATTGAGATTGGCGGAATTACTATAGATAAAGCGGCACATATCGTTAAGATTGATGGTGAAGAGATAGAGTTAAGCTATAAGGAGTTTGAACTGCTTACTTATTTTGTTGAGAATAAAGGGCTTGCGTTGTCAAGAGAGAAGATTCTTAACAATGTATGGAATTATGATTACTATGGTGATGCAAGAACTATAGATACCCATGTTAAGAAATTAAGAAAGAAGATGGGGGAGAAGGGCGATTACATCAAGACAATCTGGGGTATGGGCTACAAGTTCATTGTTGACTGATTCTGCATATAAGGAAGGCAATTAAAGATGAAGATACATTCAATTAAGTTTAAGATTACACTTCTTCTGGTAGTTACTGTTACATGTCTTGTGGCAATGCTTATTGGGTTTAACAGCATTTTTTCAGAGAAAGTGTATATGAACCGTAAGCAGAAGAGCATGATTAATTCTTATGAGAATGTTAATGAAATCATGCAGAAATATACTGATTTACAGATAGATAAAGATACTATGTGTGCTGATATGGAGAATATATCTACAGCAAAGGGAATATCTGTGCTTGTAGTTGACAGTAGCTGGTGTACCATATATGTAAGTACTCAGGGAGATGATTCAATGATGGAACGTCTTCGTATGAGTATATTTAATGGAGATATTTTTAAGAATAATGGCTCACAGGATAAAGCACCGGAACCTAAGGATCAGGAAGATGATTCAGATAACCCGGCAGACAAGGATGATAAGAAGGAGCATAGAAAGCGTCTGGAAGATATTATTGATATGTCAGGTACATCACTTGTTGAGAACAGGACAATCATAAGTTCCAATGATAATTACACGTTACAGAAGGTGTATGACGAAAGACTTGGCGACTATTATCTTGAAATATGGGGTACACTTGACAATGGATATTCAATTATATTAAGAACTCCTATCCAGGGAATAAAAGATAATGTAAATATATCGACAACTCTTATTAAGTATGTTGGAGGAGCAATTCTTGCTGTTGGTATAATTGCAGCATTTGTAGTATCAACATATATTACCAGACCGATTAAGCAGCTTTCTAATATTGCTGAGAAGATGTCAGAGATGGATTTCAATGCAAGATATGAGGGAAGTGATAAGGGAGAGATTGGTCTGCTTGGAAAGAGCATGAACAATATGTCTGAGAAGCTTGAACAGAATATTGCAGAGCTTAAGAAGGCTAACCTTGAACTTAAGAAAGATATTGATAAAAAAGAAAAGCTCGAGATAATGAGAACAGATTTTCTTTCAAATGTATCTCATGAGTTAAAGACTCCTATTGCACTTATACAAGGATATGCAGAGGGTCTTAAGGAAGGCATAACAGATGATCCTGAAAGCATGGAATTTTACTGTGATGTTATTATGGACGAGGCAAACAAGATGAATACAATGGTTAAGAGACTTCTTACACTTAATCAGATTGAATTCGGAAATGATGAGCCTGAGATGGAGAGATTTGATATTAATGAGCTTATTGCTTCTGTAGCAGATGCCAATGCAATAAGAGCGGGACAGAAGAATATGAGTATAGTATTTGATAACCGTAATGAGCATAATTTTGTGTGGGCTGATGAATACAAGACAGAGGAAGTGCTTACTAATTATATATCTAATGCACTTAATCACTGTGATGGAAAGCGTGCAATTGAGGTGAGAACTGAAAAATCAGAGAATGGAGGAACTATTACCGTTACTGTATATAATAGTGGAAAGAATATTGCTGATGAAGATCTTGAAAGAATATGGGAGAAGTTCTACAAGACTGATAAAGCGAGAACAAGAGAATATGGAGGTAATGGAATAGGACTGTCTATTGTAAAGGCTATTATGGATTCAATGGGGCAGGAATATGGTGTCAGAAATGTATCTGATGGTGTAGAATTCTGGTTTAATCTTGATTGTAAATCATAATATGATATAATTGTTATCAGTGTATGAGAATAATTGGTATATTCATCATGAACGGTGATAATAATTATAAAGGAAAATTGAGGAAATATATATGAAAAAAGTTATAACAGGTCTGCTTGTGCTTTTGTGTATATCTGCACTCACAGGTTGTGGCAAAGATGATGTAACATTAACCAATGAAGATAATGATCTGGTTGCTGAGTATATAGCAGGAACGCTTCTTAAGTATTCATATGATAATGAATGGAAATATCAGAAGCTTAATTCAGCACAGAATGGTGGAGGTACAACAAGTTCGTCTGGTATACAGAAACCGTCACAGACACAGTCTGCAACTACAGGACATAATAATACAATACAGACTACTAAGGCGTCAGGTAATTCAGCGAACGCATCAGCAGATTTATTAACAGGGCTGCCAACTGCACTTGGATTTAATGGTGTGACACTTACATATAAGGATTATACTGTGGGAAATCAGTATCCGGCAGATAATTATGTGGTTTCAGTGCCGTCACAGACAGGCTGTAAGGTTGTTGCTGTTGAGATGACACTTACTAATACAAGTGGTTCAACAGTTAATCTTACATCATCAGGTGGTGTTGTATTAAAGCTCACAGCCGGCTCAACAGCTGTAAGCAATTATGCTTCAATGCTTAAGAATGATATTACAACACTTAAGAATGTTTCACTGGCGGCAGGAGAGAGTAAAGAAGTAGTTGTATTATTTCAGGTAAAAGAAAGCGATGCCAATTCATTAGCCGGTTTGGTTATGTCGGCAACATCATCAGGAACATCGCTTGGTTCATTAACAATCAATTAAGAATGCATAACATTTTCAATGTTGTAAAAGGCAGCTTGTGCTTCATCTAACTGATGAACATAGGCTGCTCTTTTTTCAGGCTTATATCCATCGCCATGTCCATTATATTCAGCATAATATACAGTTTCGTGTGATTCAGGCTTATTCCAGTCAGTGAAGCCCTCATCAATAATCTGGTCGGAATATTCACAGTTAAGAAGAACAACCTTAGCATGAATTCTCCAAGGTCTGCTTAAAGCAACGCTTTTAGGCGGACAGTTTCCTGTAAATGTGCAATTATCAAATACATAACCGAAAGCCTGACCTTCATATGTTGAAGGTGCAGTATAATAAGAGTTGATGGGTTCATTCCGGTTTAATGCAAAAAGTGTGCAGTTTTTAAAATAAGCTGTGGCACTTCCGAAAATAAAATCAATTTCACCACATATAAAGCAGTCTTCATATAACTGGTGAACGAGCTTTCTTTCACCGTCTATTGTTGGACCTGTAAAACCACCTGGTTGTTTTTCTTTAAGAGGCAGCGGACCGGTAAATAAAGTGTCCTGATGACCGAGAATTTTACAGTGCTTAAATGTGATGTTGTCACCTTCAGCGTATACAGCTATTGCCTGACCGACATTATCACCAAATCCGGCGCTGTTTTCGAATGTTATATTGCTTGCAGAGAAATTATTGGCATATACAAGAAATGTATAGGAACGGAAAGTTCCGCGCTTAGAGCCGTCAGGCATAATCATTCTTGCATAGAAACCCTCAGTAATAATAGTTTCATCTGTATCTTCACCAATTAAGGTAATATTATTTTTCCGGATTTCAATACGTTCTTTATATATTCCTTTTTTGATAAATATAGTTTCGTTGTTATTATCAGAAACAGAATCAACTGCTTTCTGTATGGAATCAAAGTCACCAGAATTGTCTTTAGCTACCGTAATCATAAAAATACATACCTCCTATTTTTTGCTATTATAGCACACTGGACATTAATAAATAAAGCGAGTATAATTCCATTCGTTAAAAAAATTGTAGGAAATAGAGATTATGATAAGAATAGTAGAAGATATGAGAGATGTTAATATATATCTTTCATTAAGAAAACAAGTCGGCTGGATTAAGTTAGATGAAAATCAGGCTCATAGAGCATTGGATAACAGTGTGAAAGTATTCACAGTATATGATGATGACAAGCCTATAGGAATGGGCAGAGTGGTTGGAGATATGGCTGTAATAAGCTATATCCAGGATTTAATAATAATACCGGAATATCAGAGTAAGCACATAGGAAGCATGCTTATAGAACATATAATAACTTATGTCAAAGGAATTACTCAGGAAGGCACAAGAATGATGCTTTGTCTGATGTGTGCCAAGGGCAGAGAGATATTCTATGAAAAGCATGGATTTATCGCAAGACCGACACCAGAACTGGGACCGGGAATGATACAGTATATATTACAATAGCATTGTAAAATGTAATGTTAACCTAATGTCAACCTAAATTAATAACAGGTTGACAATTACTTTTCAAGTGTGTACAATAACAAATGTTGTATTACTACATTTGAAAAGAGGACTTTAATTATGAAAAGCAAAAAGGTTACTATTTATCAGCTGACATTCATGGCTATGATGGCAGCAGTTACATGTATTCTTGGACCACTTTCAGTTCCAATTGGTCAGATTCCAATATCTCTTACTAATCTTGTGATTTATTTCACAGTATTTGTACTGGGCATATGGGCAGGAACAGGAAGCTATGGAATATATCTGCTGCTTGGTGCTGTAGGACTTCCTGTATTTTCAGGATTTGCTGGTGGATTAGGAAAGCTTCTTGGACCAACAGGAGGATATCTTATAGGTTTCATATTCATGGCACTTATTGGAGGAGCTGTGATTGAGCTTTCACACAGAAATATTTTTCTTACAATGTTAGGCTGGGTAGTTGGAACTGCTGTTGCATATGCATTTGGTACGGTATGGTTTGTATACCTTATGAAATGTTCAGTCACATATGCACTTACAGTATGTGTATATCCATTTATCGGATTTGATATTGTTAAGATAGTTATTGCAACACTTCTTGGAAAGACAGTAAGATATGCAATAACTAAAGCTGGTCTTATACAGAAAGCAGCATAATAAGTAAAAGAAAAAGGTGTCTCCGGATTAACGGAGACACCTTTTTAAGTACAATGCAGAATTAATTATCTGAGAGTCTTAACATATTCAGCAATCTTCTCATCCTTGCAGTTAGCAAAGAAAAGCTCTTCAAATTTCTCACCTGCAACAGCACCCTTAACGAGATCCTGATCAAGCTCCTTAAGAACTTCTACGAGATCCTGCTTAAGAGTAACAGCTCTTACGCCATCAAGAATCTTCTTGTTTCTCTGTTCAGGAACAACTCTTTCTTTAGGATATCCGCCACCTGGTTCACCCTCGAAAAGCTTTTCAAAGATGTATGTGAGGTTAAGTTCTGCACCCCATCCGAAGCCCTTTGCAAATGGAAGAGCGATAGCGTTACCATCGTTAATCTGCATGAACATATAAGCGTCTGAAGGATCAACAACATGTCCACAGAGAACTCCAGGGAAAGAGTTAAGTGCTAACATAGCACCTTCACCAGTACCGCAGCCTGTTACCACAAAGTCAGCAGCACCGCTGTTTAAAAGAATAGCAGCAAGGATACCGTTCTGTACGTATGTAAGCTGTGCTTTATCATCAGCTGAGTACATACCATAATTATCAACTGTATGTCCCTTGCTTTCTGCAACCTTCTTAAGTGATGCATAAATCATCTCGTTCTTTGCAGCCTGGCTGTTTTCATTAATTAATGCGATTCTCATTATGAAATCTCCTCTTTTCTTATATTCTATATAAACTATAAGCTGTGGGTCTGCTTTTGTCAAATGTGTATACTGAAATAATACATTTACCAAATGCGTACTTATGTGTTATATTATACAGAACGAATTAAGTTGAAAGAGGTTAGATAATATGGCTGAAAATAAAGATTCCCAGGCAGCATTTATGGAGGCTGTTGGAAGCATTAAAGAATATGCCAAGGTTAATGGCAATATTGTTACAAGAGAGGATGTACACAGCTTTTTTAAAGATATGGCATTAGATGATGCCAAGTTCCAGATGATTTCAGGATATCTGATGGCTAATGGAATTAAGATACAGGGTGAAGATAGCGTAGATAATGAATTCCTAAAGCTGATGGAAAGTGCCTCAGATGATAATATTGATGAGTCAGGACAACATATTTCTAAGGAAGAACAGGAAGATAAGAAGGTTGCGGATGATATTGTAAGTCATCTTGATTATGAAGAGGATGAGAAGTATCTGAAAATATATCTTCAGGATATATCAGGAATACAGCCTATGACAGATGTTACAAGATCATATCTTCTTATGAACATAGTTGAGGATAATGATAAAGAATCACTAAAACTGCTTACAGAAAGTTATCTTGAAAAGATTGCGTCATGGATAGAACCATTCAGAGGAAAGGGAGTTCTTGCATGTGACCTTGTACAGGAGGCCAATCTGGCTATGACAGCATATATAGGACAGCAGGAATGGCTTAATAATTATGAGTGGAAGGATAAGATTAAAGAAGGTGGACAGGAAGACCTTCTTAATGTGCTTAAAGGAATTGACGAAGCAGTTAAGGAGCTTATTGAAGGCAGTCTTAATATGCTTATAGATGAACAGACGGATGTTAATATGGTTTCGGGAAAAATTCTCAATAAAGTCAATCTTGTAAATGACTGGGGAATAAGACTTAAAGAAGAATTAGGAAGAAAACCTACGGTGGAAGAAGTAGCAAAGAACATGGGAGTTGCAGAAAATGTGGTACTTGAGGCTATCAGGCTTTCAAGTGAAACAATTGAAGATATCAAGTATGAAAAGACGGTTCCTAAAGAATAACTGATTAATAAAATTAATATATACACGATTTCGAGAAAAATTTAACAATTTTTTATTGATTTTAATTAGGGCATGGTATAGAATTAAAAAGAATTTTGTAATAATTTACAAGAAATTATAAGAAAAGAGGTTTATGTAAGATGGCAAAAATCGATTTAAGCAAGTATGGCATCACAGGTGCTACAGAGATCGTCTACAATCCTTCTTATGAATTATTATTCGAGGAAGAGACTAAGTCTACTAACGAAGGTTATGAAGTTGGTAAGGAAAGCGAACTTGGAGCTGTTGATGTTATGACAGGTATCTATACAGGTCGTTCTCCTAAAGACAAGTACATTGTTGTTGATGAGAACTCTAAGGACACTGTATGGTGGACATCAGATGAGTATAAGAACGATAACCACCCAATGTCAGAAGATGTATGGGCTAAGGTTAAGGACATCGCTAAGGCAGAGCTTTCTAATAAGAAACTTTTCGTAGTTGATGCATTTTGTGGAGCTAACAAGGACACAAGAATGGCAGTTCGTTTCATCGTTGAAGTTGCTTGGCAGGCACATTTTGTAACTAATATGTTCATTAAGCCAACAGCAGAAGAACTTGAGAACTTCGAGCCAGATTTCGTTGTATATAATGCTTCTAAGGCTAAGGTTGAGAACTATGCAGAATTAGGTCTTAACTCAGAGACATGTGTTGCATTCAACATTACAAGCCATGAGCAGGTAATCATTAATACATGGTATGGTGGAGAGATGAAGAAGGGTATGTTCTCTATGATGAACTACTACCTTCCATTAAAGGGTATTGCTTCAATGCACTGCTCAGCTAACACAGATAAGAATGGAGAGAATACAGCAATCTTCTTTGGTCTTTCAGGAACAGGTAAGACAACACTTTCAACAGATCCTAAGAGACTCCTTATCGGTGATGATGAGCATGGTTGGGATGACAATGGCGTATTCAACTTCGAAGGTGGATGCTACGCTAAGGTTATCAACCTTGATAAGGACTCAGAGCCAGATATCTACAATGCAATTAAGAGAAACGCTCTTCTTGAGAACGTTACACTTGATGAGAATGGAAAGATTGATTTCGCAGATAAGAGCGTAACAGAGAATACTCGTGTATCTTACCCAATCAATCATATTGAGAATATAGTAAGACCAATTTCTTCAGCTCCAGCAGCTAAGAATGTAATCTTCCTTTCAGCAGATGCTTTCGGAGTACTTCCTCCAGTATCTATTCTTACACCAGAGCAGACACAGTACTACTTCCTTTCAGGATTTACTGCTAAGCTTGCTGGTACAGAGAGAGGAATCACAGAGCCTACACCTACATTCTCAGCTTGCTTCGGACAGGCATTCCTTGAGCTTCATCCTACAAAGTATGCAGCAGAGCTTGTTAAGAAGATGGAAAAGAGTGGAGCTAAGGCTTACTTAGTTAACACAGGATGGAATGGAACAGGTAAGAGAATCTCTATTAAGGATACTCGTGGTATCATTGATGCTATCCTTTCAGGTGCTATTAATACAGCTCCAACTAAGAAGATTCCTATGTTCAACTTTGAAGTTCCTACAGAGCTTCCAGGAGTAGATCCAGCAATCCTTGATCCAAGAGATACATATGCTGATGCTTCTGAGTGGGAGACTAAGGCTAAGGATCTTGCTGCAAGATTCAATAAGAACTTTGTTAAGTACACAGGTAACGAAGCTGGTAAGGCTTTAGTTGCTGCTGGTCCACAGCTTTAATTTTCAATCATTACTGAGTTTGAACTTTGATTATATACCTGCGTCTGAATTGTATTCTTTCGCAGGTATATTTGAATTTTTTTGACATATAATATTGTGTAATCAGTAAAGAAGATGTATAATCAATACATCGGTACAGATTGTGTATCAATTGAATATTTCCTGGGACGTTCGCAAAACCACATTATTTTGATCCTACATTTCATCGACGGGATTCCTATATCTCCATTCCAATGTCAAGCCTCCTTAGTCAGTGGAAGGCAGCGGTTTGGATGCGGTTGCCCACCTAGCTTCGCTAGGAGTCGAAAGCGTGGGGAGCGGCGTTTTGGGATATTATTAACAGGCTGTCATGTATGTGACAGCCTGTTTTTTGCGCGAAAAGCGATGAGAATATAAAATTATAAAAGCGGACATGTTTGCATGCGTCGCTTTTTATGATTTTATATTCGAGGAGCAACGCGACAATGCCAGAACTTAGTTCTGGCATATAAGCTTTTTGCGCGAAAAGTGATGAGCATACCTAGTTCTAAAACGCACATTTTCAACATATACTATCAAGAGCTTGTCTGAACAGGGACACTTAATTTAGTATGGAGAATAGTATATGAAACAGAGAACAAAAATAATATTCTTAGTCTATTCTGCACTGGTGATTTTTATGTCATCAGCATGTATATATATGTCACATATGATTAAATCAAGATATCAGGACACATCGTCAGAAATCAATATTTATAAAAATGTATATATAACTAATATAGAAGACAACACGATAACTGCCAATATGTATGGTAATATAAAGAAATTCAATAGTGGAAAGATAGCAGAAGATGTAACCGGGTGTTTATGTGATATTACCGTTGAGAATGGAAAGATTGTTGGAGTTAATACCAAGACGGATGTTGTAAGTGGAAAGGTGCTGTCAGTTTCACAAGACAGCGTTGAAATTGAAGGTTATGGTTCTGTTAAGCTGGATGAGGACTTTATTATGTATGAAAAAGAAAACTCATTGATAAGTAATTACAGCAGTATAATTGTCGGTTATGCATTACAGGATTTTATTGTGGCGGATGGAGAAGTCTGTGGTGCTATTAAGAATAAACCTTTGCAGGCTGATAATATAAGAGTAATTATCAAGACAAGCGGATTCAGAGATATATTTTTTAATGAAGCAGTTTTTTGTGCTGATTCAGGAATGATAGTTGAGACTGGTGAAGAATCTTATGAGACGGCACCCGGGGAGACGGTTGTGTTTAATCCTGATACAGAAGACTTTAATGAGGGCAGAATAAAACTAATTCCTAAATCAGGTGAGATACAGTTCCAGTCAGTAAACAGAGGCATAGGAACACCTTCATATGGCGGAACTATTGAAGTTTCACTGTATGATGAGGGAATTGTTGTTGTAAATGAAGTGGGGATAGAAGATTATCTTAAAAAAGTTGTTCCTAGCGAGATGCCGTCAGGGTTTAATCTTGAAGCACTGAAATGTCAGGCTGTATGTGCAAGAAGCTATGCTTATACGGAACTTTCTAATAACTATTATAGTGCTTATGGAGCACATATTGATGACTCAATACAGTTTCAGGTATATAATAACTCACAGCGGGCAGAATCAACAGATACTGCAGTAGATGAGACAGCGGGACAGGTGCTATCATATAACGGAGAAGTTGTTAAGACATATTACTATTCAACCTCATGTGGAAGCACAACAGACGTTACACTTTGGGGCAATACAACAGAAAACTATCCGTATTTTGTTGCGGAGTGTGTGGGTGGAGTGGACAGAGGACTTACACTGACAGTAGAATCGGAGTTCAATACATTTATAAAAGGTGAAAATGAGGCTGATTATGATTACGACTGCACCTTGTACAGATGGAGCATGGAGGAATCTGTTAAAGAGATAAGTGAAGGATTTGCACGTTCTACAGGGAATAATGTAGGAAACATAACGGATATTGAAGTACTTGAGCGTGTTAATGGAGGAGCGGCAGTAAAAGTTAAAGTTACAGGTGATAAAGGTGAGACAGTGATAGACAGTGAATCAGCGATCAGGGCAGCATTTGGCAATGCAAATGTGGATATGAACACTAAGTCAGGAACGACAAAATATGCTAATCTTCCAAGTACATTCTGTGTGTTTGAGAAGGTGACGGAGGGAAAGAAGCTTACAGGCTTTAAGATAACAGGAGGTGGCTACGGACATGGAATCGGCATGAGTCAGAATGCTGCCAATAAAATGGCAGAATCCATGACTTACGCGCAGATTCTGGAATTCTTCTACAGAGGTACTACGCTTACTCTGATTTCTTCCCAAGATAATGCCTGAATATTTTTTCATCATTGATGAAGTAGTTAATCTCTGCACCGATGAATATTATAATCATACAGGCATACATCCATATAAGTGCTATGATAATAGTAGCAAGACTACCGTACATGTATGAAAAGTTCGGTGAGTGGCCAACATAAAGAGAATATAGAGCTGTAAAAAGATACCATCCCAAAGCAGAAAAGAAAGCTCCAGGAATCTCTTTATAGAACTTTTTTCCTCTTCTTGATACAAGTGAGAATGCTATAGTAAAGAAGAGTGTGAATATACTTGGAAAGAGAAAATGTTTACTGTTAAATATTCCTCTGAATATCACGACTACATTAGTAAGCTGTGGTATATATTTCATAGTGAAGTTCATAATATTGTTACCAAATACCATAAGTATAAGGCTGGCAATAATAAGAATCATAAATATAAGGGCATAGATACTTGCTCTTATTCTCTGGAAAAGCCAGTTCTTCTGGTTACCTTTTCTGTATATCTGTTTTAATCCACGGACTATAGCCATGAATCCTTTACCGGCAGCCCATATGATAGCAATTGCAGTAATGAGTGTTAATGCCGTTGTTGAATTGTCATATATATCAGTGAGCATTACCTGAACAATAGGCTGCAGTTGAGTTGGAAGAACACCGTATATGATTTTTAAAAGGTCTGCCTTGGAAACCGGCAGAAACTTTATAAGGCTTAAAAGACCAATAAAAAACGGGAAAAAACTCAGCATGAGATAGTAACATGCTGAGGATGCGTAGTCACCGATGCGGTCTTCAGATATTTTTGTAATAATTCTTTTGATTAATAATATTAAATTGAGCATTCTTATTCCTTAATCCTTAACTGAATGTTTTCAAGATATTATATGTTATTTTATAGAATTTAGCAATTACTTGCAAACAGCAGTTATTTTATGTAAAATGTGATACGTGTAATTATGCACAGTAAATATAGTGAGGCAGATATGGGAATAAGTGTTAAGCTTCAGGTGTTTGAAGGACCTTTAGATCTTCTTTTACATTTGATAGATAAGAATAAAGTTAATATATATGATATTCCGATTGCAATGATTACGGAACAGTATATGGAATATGTTGAGCAGCTAAAGAAGGAAGATCTTAATGTAGTAAGTGAGTTCCTTGTAATGGCGGCAACTCTTCTTGATATTAAGTCGAGAATGTTACTTCCTAAGGAAGTGGATGAGGAAGGCAATGAGGAAGATCCAAGAGCAGAGCTTGTTGAAAAGCTGTTAGAGTACAAGCTGTATAAGGCTATGGCACAGGAATTAAAGGACAAGCATACAGATGCAGAGAGAACCTATTATAAGAAGCAGAATATTCCAGAGGCGGTTGCTGCATATACACCGCCGGTTGATCTTACAGAGGTTATTGGCGATACAACACTTATGCGTCTTAACAGAATATTTGCTGATGTTTGTAAACGTAAGGAAGATAAGATAGATCCTGTACGAAGCAAGTTTGGAAAGATTGAGAAAGAAGAAGTTACCATGAGTGAAAAGCTTGTGGATATTAAAGCATTTATGATGGAGCATGAAGAGTTTAGTTTCAGGGAGCTTTTGTGGAATAATCCATCAAAGGTTGCTGTTATAGTAACATTTTTAGTTGTGTTAGAACTTATTAAGACCGGATTCGTTGAGGTTAAGCAGGAATGCCCGGAGGATGATATATTCATAAGGGTGGTCAGGGATCCTGAGCTTATTGAAGATATAACAGAGGAGTAGAATGATGAGTTTAGAACAGATGGAAGGCATAATTGAGGCTGTGCTTTTTACTATGGGTGATTCTGTGGAAGCAGGTAAGCTTGCAGACGCCATAGAACAGGATGTGGATACAACTGTTAAGATAGTACACAATCTTATGGATAAATATGAATCAGAGAACAGGGGAATAAGAATTATTGAACTTGAGAACAGCTTCCAGCTGTGTACCAAGCAGGAATATTATGATGCACTTATAAGAGTGTGCAGCCAGCCAAGAAGATATACACTGACAGATGCGGCATTAGAGACATTGTCGATAATAGCATATAAGCAGCCTGTAACTAAGATTGAGATAGAGAATATCAGAGGTGTTAATTCAGACAGAGCAGTAAGCAAGCTTGTTGAACTTGGCCTTGTAAAGGAAGTTGGAAGACTTGATGCACCGGGAAGACCAATGCTTTTTGGAACAACAGAGGATTTCTTAAGGTCATTTGGAGTACAGTCGATAGATGAGCTTCCAACAATCAGTGAAGACATGGTTGAACAATATAAGGAAGAGGCAGAGTTAGAGCTTGCAAGCGAAAGCTTTGATGCAGATAATCAGGAAGATTCTGATGGTCAGATAACATTAGGAATATAGAAAGGAAGTTGACATTATGGAAAGAAAGAATGCATGGAAGAAATATTCAGACGAAGATAAGAACAATGTATTCACATTTGCAGATGAATATAAGACTTTTATATCTGAGTGCAAGACAGAAAGAGAATGTGTAAAAAAGGCTGTAGAACTGGCAGAGAAAGCCGGATACAGGGATTTACAGGAGATAATTGCATCCAATGAAACACTTAAAGCAGGCGATAAGGTATATGCCGTTAATATGAAGAAGGCAATAGTGCTTTTTAATATTGGAAGTGAACCAATAAGCACTGGTATGAATATACTTGGGGCACATATTGATTCACCAAGACTTGATATCAAGCAGAATCCTATGTATGAAGATTCAGACCTGGTACTTCTTGATACACATTATTATGGAGGAATCAAGAAATACCAGTGGGTAGCAATTCCTCTTGCACTTCATGGTGTTGTTGCATTAAAGAACGGCGAATGTGTTGAAGTTGTAATCGGAGAAGACGCTGATGATGCGGTTGTCGGAGTATCAGACCTTCTTATACACCTGGCTGCCAAGCAGATGGAAAAGAAAGGAAACTCGGTAGTTGAGGGGGAGGACCTTGATATCCTTATAGGAAGCATGCCGGCAGCATCAGACAGTGATAATACAGATGAGAATAAGGAAGAAAAGGAAGCAGTTAAGAAGAATATTCTTGCAATTCTTAAAGAAAAATATGGGATTGAAGAGGAGGATTTCTTATCAGCAGAGCTTGAGGCTGTTCCGGCAGGACCTGCAAGAGATTATGGTCTGGACAGAAGCATGATTATGGGATATGGACATGATGACAGAGTATGTGCTTATCCGTCGCTTATTGCACTTCTTAATACACCACAGGTTACAAGAACAGGTGTGTGCATACTTGTGGATAAAGAGGAGATAGGAAGTGTCGGCGCAACAGGTATGCATTCAAGATTCTTTGAAAATATGGTCGCAGAGGTTATGGACAGATGCGGTGATTATTCAGAGCTTAAGTTAAGAAGAGCACTTGCTAATTCTTATATGTTATCATCAGATGTAAGTGCAGCATATGACCCTAATTATGCATCAGTATTTGAAAAGAAGAATTCAGCATTCTTTGGAAAAGGTATGGTGTTTAACAAGTATACTGGTTCAAGAGGAAAGAGTGGTTCTAATGATGCTTCTGCTGAATTCATTGGAAAGTTAAGAAAAGTTATGGATGATGCAGATGTATATTTCCAGATGGCAGAGCTTGGAAAGGTAGATGCAGGCGGTGGCGGAACAATCGCATATATCTTGGCTAATCTTGATATGAATGTAATCGACAGTGGAATTGCTGTACAGAATATGCATGCACCATACGAGGTAATAAGCAAGGCTGACCTATATGAGACATTAAAGGGATATGAAGCATTTTTACAGATGTAAAATGTTTGTATTAACGAAAGGACAATGATATGAAGTGGAATAAATATTCAATCCAGACAACTACAGATGCAGTTGATATGATAAGCAGCGCACTTAATGATATAGGAATTGAAGGTATTGAAATCGAGGATAATGTACAGCTTACTAAGGAAGAGGCTAAGTCAATGTTTGTAGATTTTATACCTGATCTTCCACCTGATGATGGCAGGGCTAAGGTTAATTTCTACATTGACAGTGAAGAAGATGATGGCTCAATGCTTGAGAAGGTCAAGGCAGAACTTGAAGATTTAAGAATGTTTATTGATATTGGTGAGGGTACAATCACAGAATCAGAGACAGAGGATAAGGACTGGATTAATAACTGGAAGCAGTACTGGCATACATTTACAATAGGAGACTTATTCATTAAACCTACATGGGAGCCGGAGACAGAGGAGATGAAAGGACATGCGGTACTTAGCATTGACCCGGGAACAGCTTTTGGAACAGGTTCACATGAGACTACAAGAATGGTTATAAAGCAGCTTCAGAAGTATGTAAAAGATGGTGATGAGGTGCTGGATGTCGGCTGTGGAAGCGGTATACTTTCAGTAGTTGCATTAAAATATGGTGCAAAGCATGCATTTGGTACAGACCTTGACCCTAATGCAATTATTGCATCAGAGGAAAATGCAGAGCAGAACAATATAGATAAGAAGCAGCTTGAGGTTATTGAGGGTAATATCATTGATGATAAAACTGTAAAAGATGCCTGCGGCTATGAGTGCTACGACATTGTGTGTGCCAACATCCTTGCAGACGTATTAGAGCCGCTTTCAACATGCATACATGAGCATATGAAGCACGGGGCTTACTTTATTACATCAGGTATTATAGATACCAAGGAAAATGAGGTGGCAGAGGCATTTAAGAAGAATCCTGAGTTAGAGATAGTTGAGATTAACCATGATGGCGAGTGGGTTAATATCACAGCAAGAAGGAAGTAGTGTATGTATCATTTTTTTGCAGAGCATGAGAATATCCATGATTCATATATAGATATAGTTGGAAGTGATGTTAATCACATTAAGAATGTATTAAGATTCAAAGAAGGCGACAAGCTTCTTATAAGCAGCGGAGATAATGTTGATTATGAATGCAGTATCGCTTCTATGTCTGACGAATATATAAGGGCAGATATACTAAGTAAGGACGAGCAGGGGAAAGAGCTGCCTTCAAGAATAATCCTGTTTCAGGGGCTGCCTAAGGCTGATAAAATGGAGCTTATAATACAGAAGGCTGTAGAACTTGGAGCATACAGTGTTGTTCCTGTAGCAATGAAAAGAAGCGTTGTAAAACTGGATGCGAAGAAAGCTAAAGCTAAGGTTGAACGCTGGAATGGCATTGCATTAAGTGCAGCCAAGCAAAGCAAGAGAAGTATCCAGCCTGAAGTGACAGAAGTTATGACATTTAAGCAGGCACTTGGGTATGCAGGAAAGTTAGATAAACTATTACTGCCATATGAGTGTGCAGAAGGCATGGAAAAGACCAGAAAAGTGATTGAAGAAATCGGACATGGAGAATCAGTTGGCATATTCATAGGACCTGAGGGCGGATTCGACAGGTCAGAGCTTGACGAAGCTGTAAATGCAGGCTGTGAGGTAATTACACTTGGTAAGAGAATATTAAGAACTGAGACAGCGGGAATGATGCTGTTGTCAGTGCTTATGTATAATATGGAAGAATAAGCGGAAAAGAGGCAATATGGAAGCATATCTTGATAATTCTGCTACAACAAAATGTGCAGCAGAGGTAGTAGAAACAGCAGTAAAGGTTATGTCAGAAGATTATGGTAATCCATCATCAAAGCATATGAAGGGTGTTGATGCAGAGAAATATATCCGTGAAGCTAAAGAGATAATAGCAAAGACTCTTAAGTGTCAGGATAAGGAGATACTCTTTACTTCTGGTGGAACAGAATCTAATAACATGGCAATAATCGGAACAGCAATGGCTAATAAAAGAAAAGGAATGCACTGCATAGTATCATCAGTAGAACATTCCTCAGTTAAAGAACCATTCAATTTCCTTGAAAAAGAAGGCTTCAGAATAACTTATCTTCCGGTTGATAAAGACGGAATAGTTGATATAGAGGCCCTGAAGAATGCACTTGATGATGAGACAATACTTGTTTCAGTAATGTATGTTAATAATGAAATTGGTGCTGTTGAACCGATTGAAGAAATCGGACATATAATTAAAGATTATAATCCTGATATTGTATATCATGTTGATGCGATACAGGCTTATGGCAAATATAAGATATATCCTAAGAAGCTTGGAATTGACCTGCTATCAGTCAGCGGGCATAAGATTCACGGACCTAAGGGAAGCGGATTCTTATTCATTAATGATAAGACAAGAATCAAGCCTATTATATACGGCGGAGGACAGCAGAAGGGCATGCGTTCAGGAACTGAAAATGTTCCGGCTATAGCAGGACTTGCAACTGCCGTAAAGCTTATATATAATAATGACTTTGAAAGTAAGATAGCACATTTGTATGAGTTAAAGGATTACTTCATAGATGAGCTTGAAAAGCTTCCTGATGTACAGGTAAACAGCAAGAAGGGTACGGATTCGGCACCACAGATTGTAAGTGCAAGCTTTAAGGGAGTAAGGTCAGAAGTACTTCTTCATTCGCTTGAAGATAAAGAAATCTATGTATCATCAGGTTCAGCATGTTCATCTAACAAGCCGGGACTGAGCAACACACTTGTTGCAATCGGACTTGATAAGGACCTGCTTGATTCTACACTTCGGTTCAGCTTCTGCTATGAGACAACAAAGGAAGAACTTGAATACACAATAGAAACACTTAAACAGCTGCTTCCAATGCTTAGGAAGTACACAAGACGATAAGGAGAGAGTAATGTATAAAGCATTTTTGATAAAGTATGGAGAAATAGGCGTTAAAGGAAAGAACAGATTCATCTTTGAGGATGCCCTTGTAAGACAGATTAAGTTCTCACTTAAAGATGTTGAGGGGGAATTTGATGTAAGAAGAGCAGATGGAAGAATCTATGTTAATGCACTTTCGGACTATGATTATGATGAGGTAATTGAGAGCCTTACAAGAGTATTTGGTATAGTTGGAATCTGTCCTGTAGTTCAGATTGAAGATAACGGATTTGATGACCTTGCTAATCAGGTTATCAATTATCTTGATAAGGCATATAAGAATAAGAATCTTACATTCAAGGTTAATGCAAGAAGAACAAGAAAGAATTATCCAATGAACTCAATGGAGATTAATATGGAGCTTGGTGGAAGAATTCTTGATGCATTTCCAGAGATGAATGTTGATGTGCATAAGCCGGAGGTTCTTTTACAGGTTGAGATAAGAGGAGATGTAATCAATATTTACTCTATCGAGGTTCCGGGTCCTGGCGGAATGCCAATCGGAACAGCAGGAAAGGCTATGCTTTTATTATCAGGCGGTATTGACAGCCCTGTTGCAGGATATATGGTTGCCAAAAGAGGTGTACAGATTGAAGCAACATACTTCCATGCTCCACCATATACAAGTGAAAGAGCAAAGCAGAAAGTAATTGACCTTGCAAAGATTGTATCTAAGTATTCAGGTCCTATTACACTTAATGTTGTTAATTTCACAGATATCCAGATGGCTATATATGAGAAATGTCCACATGATGAGCTTACAATCATTATGAGAAGATATATGATGAAGATTGCTGAAGATTTAGGAAAGATGAGCGGATGTCAGGGACTTGTTACAGGAGAGAGTATCGGACAGGTTGCAAGCCAGACAATGGCAAGTCTTTACTGTACTAACGAAGTGTGTACAATGCCTGTATTCAGACCGGTTATTGGTTTTGACAAGCAGGAAATTATTGATATATCAGAAAAGATTGGCTCATATGAGACATCAATACAGCCATTTGAGGACTGCTGTACAATATTCGTTGCAAAGCACCCTGTAACCAAGCCTAATCTTAATGTTATTAAGCAGCATGAGACTAACCTTGACGGAGTTATTGAGGAGCTTTACAAGACAGCAATTGAGACAACAGAAAAAATCGTAATTGAATAAAATAAAACCGCTTTATCTGCAACAGATAAAGCGGTTTATATGTTCTTACACATCATTACTCAACGATGTATGGCTTTAATACGGCAAGGATTGTATCAATATCATTGTCTGCATGAATGTTCAGGTCAATTGGCTTAGAAAGATCAAGACTGAATATACCCATTATAGACTTGGCATCAATTACATATCTGCCAGAAACAAGATCAAAGTCAACATCGAATTTAGTGATATCGTTGACAAAAGATTTTACTTTGTCGATTGAATTTAATGAAATCTTTACAGTTTTCATTAGAATACCTCCTTAAATGTTTTTCTATAAACTATAATATCTATTTGTTAAACCTATGTCAATAAAGAAATGTAACAAAAATTAACAGGAAATGAGGATTAAATTGAAAAAAGTTGCTATACACAGTCTGGGCTGTAAGGTTAATTCCTATGAGGCAGAATCAATGGAGATAATGCTTAGGGATGAGGGGTATGAGATAGTGCCTTTCAGTGAAGATGTTCAGGCTGATATATATATAATTAATACATGTTCAGTGACTAATATTGCTGACAGAAAATCAAGACAGATGCTGCATAAGGCAAAGAAGATGAATCCGGAGGCGGTTGTTGTTGCTGCTGGCTGTTATGTGCAGGCAGACCCTGACGGAGTTAAAAAGGATGAATGTGTTGATATCATTCTTGGCAATAATATGAAGATAAGTATTGTTGAAGCATTAAATGATTATTTTGGCGGTTCGGATAAAACAAGCTATCTTGTTGATATTAATGACAAATATCAGGAGTATGAATCGCTTAAGATTAACCAGACAGGGGAACACACAAGAGCGTATATTAAGATTCAGGACGGATGCAACCAGTTCTGTTCTTACTGCATAATACCATACGTAAGAGGCAGGGTAAGAAGCCGTAAGCCTGAAGATATAGTAAATGAGGTTAAGACGCTTGCAGCTACAGGTGTTAAGGAGGTTGTTCTTACAGGAATTCATATATCATCTTATGGAACAGACCTTGAGAATATAAGTCTTATAGAACTTATAGAGGCAATCCATGAGATTGAAGGAATTAAAAGAATACGTTTAGGTTCGCTTGAACCAAGAATAATTACAGAAGAATTTGCAAAAAGGATTGCCGGCTTAGAAAAGATATGTCCACATTTTCACTTATCATTACAGAGTGGATGCGACAAGACATTAAAGGCAATGAACAGAAAATATAATACAGAAGAGTATTATGAGGGCTGCGTAAAGTTAAGAGAAGTGTTTGATAATCCGGCAATAACTACTGATGTAATCGTGGGATTTCCGGGCGAGACAGAGGAAGATTTCCTTGAGACACGCAAGTTCCTTGAGAAAGTACATTTTTACGAAATGCATATATTCAAATATTCAAGAAGAAAGGGAACTGTTGCTGACAAGATGAAGGAGCAGGTAGCAGACACTGTTAAGTCGGAAAGAAGTGCAGTTCTGCTTGCGTTAGAGAAGGCACAGTCACTTGAATACAGAAAGATGTATATCGGAAAAAGGCTCGAAGTTCTTATAGAAGAATTGACAGAAATAGATGGCAGGTCATATTATACAGGATATACAAAGAACTATATAAGAGTGGCAATAGCCGCTGATGAGTTTAAGGATAATCCTGTTAATGATATATATGAATGTATGGCTGATAAGCTTATCTGTGACGGGGTTACTATATTAGCGAGGTGTAATTAATGTCAAGAAAGAATACTAAAGGAACAATATTAGCGATAGATATGGGCAATACTAATATAGTTATTGGCTGCGTTGATGATGATAAAGTAATATTTGAGGAAAGGCTGAGTACAGATCTTTCAAAGACAGAGCTGGAGTATGCTATCAGCTTTAAGAATGTTCTTGAAATCTATAATATAAAATCAGAGGATATCAATGGTGCAATTATATCATCAGTTGTTCCACAGCTTGTTAATGTTATTAAAGCTGCTGTTGAAAAGGTTGTAGATATAGAGCCTCTGGTTGTAGGACCCGGAGTAAAGACGGGGCTTAACATTCTTATGGACCAGCCAAAGCAGGTGGGAAGTGACTTAATAGTTGATGCAGTTGCAGCGACACATGATTATGGCGCACCTGTTATTATAGTTGATATAGGCACAGCAACTACTATAAGCACAGTTGATGAGAATGGCAATTATATAGGTGGTGCAATCCTTCCGGGAGCAGGCGTTTCAATGAATTCACTTTCATCAAGAACGGCGCAGCTTCCAAGAATCAGCTTTGATGCACCTAAAGGACCGGTTGGAAAGAACACGGTTGACTGTATGAAGAGTGGCCTTATATACGGACATGCAGGAAGTATAGATGGGATTATTGACAGAATAATAGATTGCTGCGGATTCGGAAAGAACGGAAAGCCTGCTGCAAAGCTTGTGGCAACAGGGGGGCTTAGTAAGGTTATAATTCCATTCTGCAGAAATAGAATTGAGACTGACCCTGCACTTCTTATAAGAGGCCTGAAATACATTTATGATAAAAATGTCTAGAATAGTGAACGCATAGGCGGGAGGAGATAATATGCTTAAGGGAAAGACAGTTGTTCTTGGAGTAACAGGCAGTATAGCAGCATATAAGATTGCTAATCTTGCTAGTATGCTTGTAAAGAAGCATGCCAATGTGCATGTTATAATGACTGAGAATGCATGTAATTTTATTAATCCGATAACATTTGAGACACTTACAGGAAACAAGTGTTTAGTTGATACATTTGACAGAAACTTCCAGTTTAATGTTGAGCATGTCAGCCTTGCAAAGCTGGCTGATATATTCCTTGTAGCACCTGCTTCGGCAGATGTAATAGGAAAGATTGCAAATGGGATAGCAGACGATATGCTGACTACAACAATTATGGCATGCAAATGTCCAAAGCTTATATCACCTGCGATGAACACTAATATGTTTACTAATCCTATAGTACAGGATAATCTTAAGAAATTAGAGCATTATGGATATGAAATTATCCAGCCTGACAGCGGATATCTTGCGTGTGGAGATACAGGTGCGGGAAAGATGCCGTCGGAGCAGGTTCTTCTTAATTACATCTTAAGGACAATAGCTAAAGATAAGGATATGACCGGAATTAAGCTTACAGTTACTGCAGGACCTACAAGAGAGAAGTTAGACCCTGTAAGATTCTTATCTAATAATTCCACTGGAAAAATGGGATATGCAATTGCTAAGATGGCAATGCTTCGTGGAGCGGATGTAACACTTATATCAGGAAAAGTAAGCCTTGAGCCGGTGCCATTTGTTAAGATGGTGGATATTGTTTCAGCAGAGGATATGTATAATGCAGTAATTAAGAGTGCTAAAGATGCAGATATCATAATAAAGGCAGCAGCAGTTGCAGATTACAGACCATCTGATGTGAGCGATGAAAAGATTAAGAAAAAAGATGGTGATATGTCAATTCCTCTTGAACGGACTAAAGACATAATAGGCACACTTGGAAGCAGTAAAAGAGATGGATTGTTCCTGTGCGGATTCTCAATGGAAACAGAGCATATGCTTGACAATTCCAAGGTGAAGCTTACAAAGAAGAATCTTGATATGATAGTGGCTAATAATGTCAAAGTGGCAGGAGCCGGATTTGGAACAGATACCAATGTGGTTACTGTTATTACTAAAGACGCAGTCGAGGAGTTTCCTATGATGAGTAAGGAAGAGGTTGCTGACGCACTTCTTGACAGAATAATGAAAGCAAGACAATAATAAAAAATAAAAACAGGCTGCCGGTTGTGATAACTGGCAGCCTGTTTTGCTACATATCTTCGCCAAGTGCCTTGATTCTTCCGTAAGTACTTAAAAGATATAAGCCTGAAAGACCTACAAGTGCGTAGATTATACGGTCAACCATAACTGATCTGAAGATAAAATGCACAAGATTAAAGTTGAGAAAACCGATAAGTCCCCAGTTAAGAGTTCCTACAATGGCAATTGTAAGAGCAATGTAGTCTATAGGTTTAGAATTCATAAAATGCCTCCTTAAAATAGCGGATTTGGTTTTGAAATTAGTATGGAAAATGTAAGATAAATCATACTGGTAAAATATGGATTTTGTTGAGAAAAAGTGTAAACTTGACGACTTTAAACCTTGTATCATACTGTCTAAAATGCTACAATTACAGTGTTTGTGAATCAGCACAGATAAAGTGCGGAAATTATGAGGTTTATCATGGCGGGAAAGAAAGTAGTCAGATACAGAAGAAAGCCGAAAGCAGCAGCAATTATATTTGGAATAGTGCTGGTATATATTGTGTGCTTTATAGTTATATATGTTTCAAAAGCAAAGGTACAGACATATGAAGTTGAAGTGGGATCATTAATGAATAATGCTTCATTTACAGCGGTTGCCTTAAGACAGGAAGAAGTCTATAATTCTTCATATTCTGGTGATATTAACTATTATCAGCGAGAGGGAACAAGAGTTATGACCGGTGATACAGTGTATACGGTTGATGAGACAGGAAGAGTTTCAGATATACTTGCACAGTATACATCAGGAGATGGCAATGCACTTTCAGATGAGAATCTTACAGTCATTAAGAATACACTTACTAATTACAAGACTGAGTATGCAGACAGTGGATTCAGTGCAGTTTATGATCTCAAGTCAGATCTTAATGCAACTGTACTACAGTCTATTAATGAGAATATTATGGCCAATCTTGATTCGATTGTGGCAAGCACAGGAAGTCAGGATCTTTTTAAGACTGTGAAGTCGGATAAACCGGGGATAGTTGTTTATTCGGTTGATGGTTATGAAGGAGTAACAGAGGAAACAATTGGCAGTGTTGACTTTAAGAAAAAATCATATGATAAGCAGAGTCTTAAGTCAGAAAAGCTTATTACAGCCTCAGATCCTGCATATAAGCTTATTACAAGTGAGAACTGGACACTGATGTTTCCAATTACACAGTCAGATATAGATAAGTATTCTCTTTCATCTAAGGATACATTATCGATTAAGTTTACCAAGGATAATATTACAGGCACATTTCCATTCAAGATAGTTAATGATGGTAAGAACTCATATGGCAAGATAACATTATCAAAATATATGATAAGATATGCTACAGAGAGATTTCTTGATATTGAGATAATTGTGTCAGGAAAATCAGGAATCAAGGTTCCGGTATCAGCTGTAACTGAGAATGAATTCTATAAGATACCTAAAGAATATCTCATAACTAATGGTGAAAAGGGTGATTATGGATTCCTTGTAGAACAGAGCGATTCAGATGGTAAGCTGAATCAGGTATTTAGGGCTGTTGATATATATAAGTCAAATGATGAGGCTGTGTATATTAAGAAGACAGAACTGGCAGCCGGCACTGGAATAATAAGGATGGATTCAAGTGACAGGTTCGTTGTAGGACCGGTTGAAAAGCTTAGAGGTGTGTATTGTGTTAATACAGGATATACAGTATTTAAGCTTGTAGAAGTAATAGATGGCAATAATGAATATTACATATTAAAACAGTCACTTAGTCATGGTGTGTCAATATATGACAGAATAATTCTGGATGCAGACAAGTATTCGGAGAATGAGATGATATATTAAATGTTTATGCATATCAGATTAATGACATTCAGGAGGCATTATGTTAAAGGATAATCTTATTGAAGTAGAAGAGCATATTAAGAAAGCATGTGAGAAATCAGGAAGAAATCCAGAAGATGTGTGTCTTGTTGCAGTAAGCAAGACCAAGCCCAAGGATATGCTTATGGAAGTATATGACTGTGGAATAAGACAGTTTGGAGAGAATTATGTTCAGGAGATGGTGGACAAGGCAGATACACTTCCTAATGATATAACATGGCATATGATAGGACATCTGCAGAGAAACAAGGTAAAATATGTTGTAGGACGAGCTGTATTGATTCATTCAGTAGATTCGGAAAGACTTGCAGTTGCAATAAGTGATGAAGCAGTAAAGAAAGGTCTTATACAGGATATTCTTATTGAGGTTAATGTTGCAGGAGAAGAGAACAAGTTCGGTGTAACATGTGATGAAGCGGAAGAATTTGTGAAGAAAATTGGAAAGCTTCCGGGAATTAAGATAAGAGGATTTATGACAAGTGCACCATTTGTTGAAAATCCTGAAGATAACAGGAAGTATTTTAGAGAATTAAAGCAATTACTGGTTGACATCAATAACAAAAACATAGATAATGTATACATGAATGTTTTGTCCATGGGGATGACTAACGATTATACTGTTGCTGTAGAAGAAGGGGCAACTCATGTAAGGGTTGGAACAGCGATATTTGGAGCCAGGGACTATTCACATTAATATGTTTTGGGGATACTAAAGAAAGTCAGATTATTAGATATAGGAGAGTGTTTATAATGGGAATGTTAGACGGTTTAACTAATATGTTTAAGATGCATGACGATGATGATTTTGATGACGATTACGAAGATTACGATGATGATTTTGGTGATGACTACGATGATGAGAAACCATCAGAAAGAAAGAATCTTTTTGGAAGGAATACCAAGAAAGATACAGTAGCAGACGAAGATGTTTCATATACAGCAGAGAAGCCAAGATTTGCTTCCAAGTCTAAGGTTGTTCCTATGAAGACACAGTCTCCAAGAGGACTTGAAGTTGTTGTAATAAGACCAGAATCTATGGAAGATGCTAAGGAGATAACTGATACACTTCTTACAGGTAAGGCAGTTGTGCTTAACCTTGAAGGAATCCATGTTGAGATAGCACAGAGAATAATAGATTATTCTGCTGGTTCTACATATGCAATAAGGGGTAACCTTCAGAAGATAACTAATTATATTTTCCTGGTGACTCCACCTAATGTAGATATTTCGGGTGATATTCCTGAGATAGTAACAGGAGGAATTGATCTTTCATCATTTAACAAGAATGAAAACAGATTTTAATTGATCTTCACAGCCACCCACATATAATGGGTGGCTGTTTAAGTATAAGGATAAGGGAGAATGTTATGAAGTGTATTAATGTAAAGTGCGAAGGTAAACCAGCATACGATATTGTGATTGAAAGTGGATTCGGGGGACTTTCAGAAGCCTTTAATAAGCTTGAAATAACAGGGAGAAAGTTATGTATTGTGACAGACAGCAATGTAGGTCCTTTATATGCAGAACAGGTAAAGAATGAACTTGAAAAAACAGGCAATGCAGTATATGTGTATACATTTGCAGCAGGAGAAGAGAATAAGACTCTTGACACAGTACAGGATGTATATGAATATCTTATAGAGAATCATTTTGACAGGAATGACTGCCTTGTAGCACTCGGCGGAGGAGTTGTTGGCGACCTTACAGGATTTTCTGCGGCAACATATCTTAGAGGAATTAAATTCATACAGGTTCCTACATCACTTCTTGCGCAGGTTGACTCAAGTATTGGCGGCAAGACAGGCGTTGATTTCAGGGCATATAAGAATATGGTTGGAGCATTCCATCAGCCAAAGCTTGTATATATGAATATGTCAGTGCTTAAGTCACTCAGTAAGAGACTTTTTAATTCTGGATTTGGTGAGATTATTAAGCATGGTCTTATTAAAGACAAGGAATATTACAACTGGCTTAAGGACAATGCAGACAGAATTAATGCACTAGATCCAGATGCACTTGAACATATGATATATGAGAGCTGTAACATCAAGAGAGAGGTTGTTGAGAATGATCCTAAGGAAAAGGGAGAAAGAGCACTGCTTAATTTCGGACATACGTTAGGACATGCTATAGAGAAAGAGATGAATTTCTCGCTTTATCATGGAGAATGTGTTGTTCTTGGAATGATAGCTGCACTTAATATATGTGTGGAACTTGGAACGATTACTGGTGAGGAAAGAGATGATGCTCTTAAAACATTTGCACTATATGAATTCCCTGACCATGTCACAGGAATTAAGATTGATGATGTTGTTGCGGTATCCAAGAATGACAAGAAGATGGATGCCGGCAAGGTTAAGTTCATTCTTCTTAAGTCAGTCGGAGATGCTTATATTGACAGAGATATAACTGATGACCAGATGAGAAGAGCACTTGAAGGTGTTATAAGATAAATGATTAATAATGGAGGCTGAAAGTGAATAATAAAAAGAAAATATTCAATTTGTTATTTTATATTATAGGAATTGTTGTTCTGACTGAATTAGACCAGATTACCAAAGCACTTGCAGAAGCGAGGCTTTTAGAAAAACCGGATTTTAAGATAATAGGAGATGCTTTCGTATTCTCTTATCTTAGAAATTCAGGTGCAGCATGGGGCATGTTAAGCGGTAAGATTAATCTGTTTCTTGTGTTTACAGTTATAGTTATGCTTATAGTAACTTATGTAATTATTAATCTTCCTGCAACAAGAAAGTATATGCCACTTCTTATAACATGTACATTACTTGTATCTGGTGCAGTAGGAAACTTTATTGACAGGGTAAGATTCGGATATGTAAGGGATTTTATATATTTCAAGCTTATTAATTTTCCGGTATTCAATGTGGCAGACTGCTATGTTACTGTTTCAGTTGCACTGCTTATAATTCTTATTCTTTTTGTCTATAAAGAAGACGATTTCGGATTCTTAAAGTTATCGAAGAAGGGTGATAATAATGAGTGATTCAGTGCAGAATTTAATTGCTGAACCAGAGGATAAGGGGACAAGAATAGATAAATATCTGTCACAGGAGTTAGAAGATGTGTCAAGGTCACGCATACAGAAGCTGTTAGATGATGGAGATATTACGGTTGATGACAAATGTGTCAAGTCCAACTATAAGCTTAATGGAACGGAACATATCACAATAACAATTCCTGAACTTATTGTGCCACAGATACTCCCGGAAAACATACCTCTGAATATAATATATGAAGATGATGATGTGATACTGATAGATAAACCGAAGGGAATGGTTGTACATCCGGCTGCAGGACATTATACAGGAACAGTTGTCAATGCACTTATGTATCATTGCAGGGATAATCTGTCAGGAATTAATGGCGTTATGCGTCCTGGAATAGTACACAGAATAGATATGAATACCACAGGTGTTATTGTTGCATGTAAGAATGACAAGGCACATAATGATATTGCTGCACAGCTTGCTGTCCATTCAATAACAAGAAAGTATTATTGCATTGTCCATAACCGCTTTAAAGAGGAAGAAGGCACAGTGGATGCACCTATAGGGCGTAATCCAAAGGACCGCAAGATGATGGCGGTTGACAGAAAGAATGGAAAACGTGCTGTCACACATTACCGTGTACTTGAGAATTTTGACAAATACAGTTTTATAGAATGTCAGTTAGAGACAGGCAGAACTCATCAGATAAGAGTACATATGGCAAGTATAGGACATCCGATACTTGGAGATGATGTGTATTGTCATGCCAGGAGTGGATATAAGCTGCAGGGACAGACACTACATGCGGGTGTTCTTGGATTTATACACCCGTCAACAGGTGAATATATGGAGTCCAAAGCACCATTGCCCGAATATTTTGAGAAGCTGCTTAAGGATTTAAGAAATGGAGGTAGCAATTGAGACGCAGGGAATTTATAGATATGATATTGAACAGTATTTCAGATACATTTGATATATACCATAATTACTGGTTTGAAGGTAGAAAGTTTGTTATATATGCTTACAGCTATAATAAGAAAGACAGATTTTCTACAACAGATGATGCCAAGTTATGGGACTCAAAATGCTATGAGCATCTGTTTTTCATTAATTGTGATACGCTTGGCATGAAAGAGCTTGATGATTTATATGATTTTGCTGTTAATAAGATTGAACCGCATTTTGTAAGAGGTGACGGAAAGCTGCCGGCTAAGAATCATATGTATACACATATATCATTTATAATAATCACAAGAAACCAGGTGCTTCCTGATGTTGAGAAGGAACTTAAATCTAGGAATTATAGTAAGAATTATATGTTTGGTGCAAGAGGCTTTTCTAATATCAGACTGGCTTGTGTTACCCCGAGCAGATACAGTGTGATATCTAATAAGGCTGGAACCAAGATAGCAGAATTTCTTACAGAGATACTCTTGCATATAGACCATTATGAAGAGTAATTAATAATTATTAAAGATTAATTTAATTATGCTTAATATGTAGATTTTACCACAGAAATAATGTATAATATATCTAAAGTATTTCGTATACAATTGAAACCAGGAGGTAGGAACTATGGATGAGAGAACAGTTATTACTATCGGACGAGAATTTGGAAGCGGTGGACATGAGATAGGCATGAAACTGGCAGAGAAGCTGGGGATAAAGTGCTACGACAAGGAACTGCTTGAACTTGCAGCTAAGGAGAGTGGACTTTGTGAAGAACTTTTCGCATCTCAGGACGAGAAGCCTACTAACAGTTTCCTTTATTCTCTTGTAATGGATACATATTCACTGGGATATACTAATTCATATGTGGATATGCCTATTAATCACAAGGTTTTCCTTGCACAGTTTGATGCTATCAAGAAACTTGCAGAGAGAGAATCATGTGTTATTGTAGGAAGATGTGCTGATTATGCATTGGAAGATAATCCATATGCAGTAAGTGTATTTATCAAGGCAAGTCTTGATGAGAGAGTACAGAGAATTAAGAGAATCTATGAACTTAATGATTCTAAGGCTGCAGATCTTATCCAGAAGACGGATAAGAGAAGAGCAAGCTATTACAATTACTACTCAAGCAAGAAGTGGGGAGAAGCTAAGAGCTACAATCTCTGTATAGACAGCGGACTTGTAGGAGTAGATGGCGCAATTGATATGATACTTAAGTTTATTGAATTAAAAGAGAAGAACATGGGCAAAGATATTTAATTCACTTTTAATATATACACGGTTGGTAAGTTATGGATTTTAATGGCTATAAGAGAACGAAGAAGTTTGATATTAAGAGATGGTTTAAGGGAACTAATTCAATCGTATACCTTGTTATACTTGTTGTAATGGTTCTGGGACTGCTATTTGTGTTAAGAACTGTTATCAGTATGCATAACAGCAATAAGAATTCTGATAATGTATCACAGGAAGAGACTACTGGTGAAACTGATTCATCAGAGAAGGATACACAGACACAGACAATTGCAAAGAACCAGTCGTATTATATCAGAATAAGCATAGTGAAGCATACGTTGGTTGTTTATCAGCTTGATGATAATAAAGAATTCTCTATTCCTGTTAAGGCTTTTAAAGTGGCTCTAGGACCTAAAGTTGCTCCTGCCAAGACGGCTATATCAGAGAAATCTCTATGGCGTAAGATTACAGATATATATTATGTCAGATACTCTTCAAGACTTGATAATGCTGAGTATCTTAGTACGGCAACTTATTACAGTCAGAGTGATAATAATCTTAATCCAAAGTCATACAATGCTATTGGACAGAATGTATCAGACGGTTCTATTCTTATGACATGTGCCAATGCCAAGTGGATATATGAGAATTGTGGTGCGAAGACAACTGTTGAGATAGTTGAGGATTTTGATATAAGTTCTGATATTAAGGTTGAAGATATAAACAGAATAGCTGATAATGCATATAGAGACCCGACAGATAATGTGAATGGCAGCAGTAATATACAGAATAATAATGTTTCACAATACAATCAGACACAGGCTGAAACAGAAGCTGTCACGAATGATGACAGACCTCAGGAGACTGAGGCACAGACACAGAAGAATGATCCTAGAGAGACACAGACGACAACTGTCAGTCAGCAGGAGACTACTGCCCAGTCATCAGAGGCACAGAAGCCGTATGACAAGACCGTGTCAGAGTAATTTAACAACACATTTATAATAACAATTAATCCCTTTTCGCTTTTTATAAAGCCGAATGTATGCTATAATAGGTACATTCGTGTATTTATGAAAGGAAAAGGGATTATTTTATGTCAAACATTATTATTTTAGCAGCAATTATACTTTACCTGGGAATGGTAGTGTGGATAGGTGTAATCTGTTCTAAGAAGAACAGTGATGTAGGAGACTTCTATCTTGGTGGAAGAAAGTTAGGACCTGTTGTTACTGCAATGAGTGCAGAAGCGTCAGACATGAGCAGTTACCTGCTTATGGGTGTTCCGGGACTGGCATACCTTACAGGTCTTGCTGACGCAACATGGACAGCAATTGGTCTTGCACTTGGTACTTACCTTAACTGGCTTATTGTTGCCAAGAAGATAAGATTATATTCACATGGTTATCATGCAATAACACTTCCTGATTATTTCTCTAAGAGATTTGGGGATGACAAGCATGTAATTACTTTAATATCTGCAGCACTTATTGTAATATTCTTTATACCATATACAGCATCAGGCTTTGCTGCCTGCGGAAAGCTGTTTAACAGCCTTTTAGGCTTTAATTATCATGCAGCAATGATTGTCAGTGCTGTTGTTATCGTACTTTACTGTACTATGGGAGGATTCCTTGCAGCAAGCACATCTGACCTTGTGCAGAGTATTATCATGACATTTGCACTTGCTGTAGTAGTTATATTTGGAATTGTACAGGCAGGAGGAATGGGGGTTGTACTTGATAATGCCAAGGCGCTTCCAGGATATCTTGATATGTTCCATACACATATTGCAGAGACTAATACATCAGGTGATTATGGATTCTTTAAGATTGTTTCAACACTTGCATGGGGACTCGGATATTTCGGAATGCCACATATCCTTTTAAGATTCATGGCTATTGAAGATGAGAACAAGTTAAAGATTTCAAGAAGAATTGCTACTGTATGGGTATTCATATCACTTATTGTTGCAACAGGTATCGGTGTAATCGGTCTTACACTTTCTAAATCTGGTATTATTGATACTTTAACAGGAAGCGAATCAGAGACAATTATTGTTAAGATATCACATTATCTTTCAACATTTAACCCTGTAGCAGCATTTATAGCAGGAATTATCCTTGCAGGTATTCTTGCAGCTACCATGTCAACAGCAGATTCACAGCTTCTTGCAGCTTCATCTGCTATATCACAGAACCTTGCGGTTGAGGTGTTACATATTAATATGTCTAAGAAGACATCAATGCTTGTTGCAAGACTTACAGTTGTTGTTATATCAGTTATATCAATATTCTTTGCACTTGATCCTACAAGCTCAGTATTTAAGATTGTTTCATTTGCATGGGCAGGTTTCGGTGCAGCATTCGGTCCTGTAGTTCTATGCTCACTTTTCTGGAAGAGAGCCAATAAGTATGGAATTATATCGGGCATGATTGCTGGCGGTGCAATGATATTTATATGGAAATTCGGTATTGCTAAGCTTGGTGGAATATTCGCAGTATATGAGCTTTTACCAGCATTTATATTTGCAACAGTAGTTATTATTGTTGTAAGTCTTGCTACAGGAAAGCCTTCGCAGGAAGTTATGGACAAGTTTGAAGAAGTTAAGAATATGAGCAAATAACTATAGAGAAGGTGCTTTATATATGGGATATACAATCGCAATATGTGATGATGATAAGAATATGGCAGACAAGCTGACAGTTTCATTGAAGAATGAGTTCATGAAAGCAGGCAGGAATGATGTAATCATAGATTACTATGACACAGGCGTGCAGTTACTGGAAACTTTAAAGAATAAAATGTATAAAGCAGTACTCCTGGACATCAACATGGAGCCTATGGATGGATTCTCGGTAGCAGAGGCTATTGGAAAATCAGGATACAGGACTAAGATTATATTCGTTACTTCGCATGAAGATGTTGTATATGATACATTTGATTATACTCCGTTCTATTTTATCAGAAAGTCAAGATATGAGACTTATGTACAGAGAGTCGTTAAGAAGCTAATCGCCATTGATGGTTATGAAAAGACGATTGTTCTTGATGATAAAGATGGAATTATCAATATTAATTCAGGTGATATAACATATGTTCACAGTGAGGACCATTATCTTACAGTACATACGGCTGATGGGAATTCCTATGTAATCAGGAAGAATATGATGGAATTCGGACAGGATATAACAGGTACGGATATAATAAGGGCTCATAAAAAATATATGATTAATTACAGGTATATTTCAAGAATCAACCAGAGTACTAATGAGGTTATTATGATTGATGGTGCAACTCTCAAACTTGGAAGAAGCTATAAAGATACATTTATGAAGGGATATATGCAGTACAGGCACAACAGACAGACATATGAATGATATATTGTTAAATATTGTTAATATCAGAATGGCAATAATGATATGTATAGGAGTAATACTTGTAAGAGAGATATATAAGGTGCTGAAAGGCTATATTTCAAAAGCAGCATATGCAGTAGCAGCATTGATTGTTATTGTTATAGCAGCGATAGATTATGGGGTTATATATATTGCGGATGCGAAAATTCTGATTCATAGGACAGGAATGTATGAGTTTACGGTAATTATCATATATCTTATATTAATTGCATTTATGAATACATTTAAAACAATCAGAAACGGCAGCTTTACTAAGAGCGACAGGATTAATATAGTTGCATATGTTGTGGTATTATGTGTAAATATGTATCTGTTAATCAGGCTTGGTCTGTCGAATGGCAGACACGACATTATGCTCATTATGAATATTATAGTGTTATGTCTGATACTTGCATATATATTTTACAGAACTCTTGTCAGGCTTTATCAGGAAAACTACAAGGGACAGGAGGCTGAACATTTGAGAGAGGTAATAGAGTCTGGTGAGGATTATCTTAAAAATGTACAGGCAATGGATAAGCAGGTAAGAACTGTAAGGCATGACATGAATAACCAGCTTCAGATAATATATGGACTGCTTTCACAGGAAAGATATGATGAAGCTAAAGCATTTCTTAAAGAGTATAGCATAAGCCTTGAGAAAACAAAGGAATATATTCACACGGATGATCCGATATTCAATACGGTTATTAATAATAAGATTGAATATGCCAAGAGTGAAGATATAATAATAACGACAGGTCTTCATAAGACATTAAAGCCTATGCATGGCAACGACCTGTACACAATTATGGGAAATGTGTTAGACAACGCAATAGAGGCTGAACTTAAAGAAGAACCGTGTAACAGGGAAATAGAAATCCGTTCTGTATGGAATGGCAATGATATGATTATAACTGTAGAGAATTATATATCGAAGTCAGTATTAAATGATAATAAAGAGCTTCATACAAGTAAGCAGGACAAGAAATCACATGGTCTTGGAACTCAGATTATTAAGAAGCTTGTAAAGAAGAATAATGGAACATGTGATTATCATGAAGAAGGTAATATGTTCTGTTGTGAAATAAGATGGTGATAGAGCCGGAACAGTTGGATTAATCCTTCTGTTCCGGTTTTTATATCTATGAAAATAGTCACCATGGCAGTTCACGACAAATTTGCTGTCGTTCACGACATTGGTGTTGAAATGGGGAAGATAGTGCAATACTATATAATTAGCTGTACAAACAAATGTTAATCAAGGAGGTATTTTAAATGGAAAGAGTAAAAAATACAGTGGCTTTTGTATAATATTTGTACAGTGAAAAGTGAGGTTGTGATTATGAAGATATATAAAACATTACCATGCTTTTTCCTTATGGCTGCGTTGTGCGGATGTACAACGCAGTCCATAGAGGATGCTAAAGCAATAGAAGAGACAAAATCATATGCATACAGATATGAGTATGAAACTGATTCAGCAGGGGAGGCAGTAACTAAGATATACAATGAAAAGCCAACCTATGATGAGAATGAGCAGGTAGAAGAGTATCAACAGGGACCATTGAGCAATAAAACAAGCATGATGAAGTTCATAAAGATGAATGAAACATTTGAATATTATGATTGTGAGTTTACGGTAAAAGAAGCGGTGGCTACACGAAATTATAATTATGCGAAAGAAATTATTGATGATAAATATATAGATGAAGTTATGAAATATTTTAAGAAACAGATTGCGTATGATGTCGATGGTAATTTAAAGGAAGATGACAATCGCACAGTGTGGATTAAGATACATATGAAATATAATGGAAATACTTCAAAAAATGTTAATATGTGTTCAGGTTTTGTTGTTAAGAAAGATGATGGAAAATTATATCCTTTTGGAGTGCAGTTATTTGTAGACAGAGAGGAACGTTTTACGAGCAGCAAAGATAATTCTATAGCATACTGTATGGACATTAATCCAGGAGATGAGTATGATATGTGGATTGGATTTGAAGCTCCTGTTGTGAATAGCTGGACGTATTATCTTGAAGGTTCATTTGGATATATATTCCAGCCTACCGGTTATACTGGATATCTTATAGAACTGGACATAGAAGATAGGGGATAATTATGCATGAATTAAATATTTTATTAAAGATAGAATTTAGAAGAGCATTTAAGAATAAATTGTTTGCCGCAAGTATTGTTATAGGTCTGGCATTGGCAGCAGGTGCATTTATCCAGACTGTTGTACCTCATATAGATGTACTTGGGGGATATGATGGAAGCGTGGCAAGTTATCCTCATTCAGTATTCACTTCATGGATGGGAATCGGAATAGGGTATGATATATGGGCGACTGTTTATTTATATGTATGTATATTACTTGCAGCATTGCCATATTGCTCAACATTTGTAAAAGATAATAACAGTCAGTATATATTGCAGTATTACAGCAGAATATCAAAGAACAGATTACATATTGCAAAGTTCATAACAACTTTCGTAGTTGGAGGATTGATTGTCGTAATTCCATTACTTGTTAACCTGATAGCAACAATGATGTTTGTTCCTGCGTTAAAGCCAATTGAAAATGGTCTTTTTATGGGAAACGGTTCTTCTTTTATGAATGTATTATTTGTGAAACATACGTTCATATATACGTTTATATATATTGTGCAATTCTTTATATATGGAGGAGCATTTTGTGTAATTGCCCTTGCTTCGTCATATATATTTAATAATTCTTTTCTGGTGATGCTTATGCCATTCGTTACATTTTATGGTTTGGGTGTTGTTTCCAATATGTTAAGGAATATGTTTGGAATGGACAGCTTTAATCCGATGAGATTACTGGCTTCTAATATGTTATCTGATAAGCAGCTTGCTGCATATATATTAGAACCAATAATTATAACTGTTATAAGCGGTATCATATTTTTTGTGAAAGGAGCAGATAATGAAGCATTGTAAATTAATAGTTTTATGTATAAGCTCTATTGCAATAGTAATATGTGCGGTGATGATTATAAGAATAAATGTGCTGTATCCTAATGCAGAGGTTATAAGTTATACCAAAGATAATCCGGTTGATATTAATGGTCTGGAAGTTAAGCCAATAGATTACTCGGTATATACATTAGATGAATTTTCGGAGATATCTTCGGAGTATGACAGGTATCTTAAAAGAGAGAATAAAGATAAGAAGCGGGTTGTTGTATTTACATTATCAGTAAGAAATACAACTGATGACATTATTAGTTATAGTCCATCTTTTGTCATGGTAATTGAAGAACTGTGTGCAAGTAATGGTGCATTTCCAATAATTAATAATGACAATCCATCACAGCAGAGTATTAATGTTTTGCCGGGTGAAGAAAGACAGCTGGTATTAAAAAGCATGCTTTCAACATCAATGCTTAAATACGAAAATTTTGATAAGATTGAATCATCAACAATGACGCTTGTATATTCGTTCTATCCATATAGAAGAAAGCTTGTATTTGATAAGAGGTGAATTTATGGGAAACAGAACGTGGAAAAAGCTGTGTTTTGCACTGATATATTTGATACCGGTTATTATATTCATTAGTACGCTTTCTAAAATGTATAAAGTGTTCTGGAATGTGAACGCATGCATGTCAGATTATTATCTTGCCGTATTTGATTGGAAGACGATTTCTTTCATGGGATTATTCGAGATGATATATGTATCTTTTGTATCTATTGTAATTATTAAAAGAAATATGACTTCGAATAGAATTGTTCTTTACCAGTCAATGGGAAAAATGTGGAGAGACTGCATTAAAAGAGGCATATTAATAACTTTGCTTATTCCAGTGGTTAATTGTCTGATTATAATGCTGACAGGGTTAAGAGAAGGGGCAGTTTTTGGATGCAACTGGAATATTACAGGAAGTTTAGCTAAAACATGGATACCTTATCATGAACTGGCATATGAGAATACATTTGCAGTAATAGTCCTCATGTTATTACTGGATATCTTAAGACTTCAGATTGTTTATGTGCTTTTATGTCTGCTTTACTGGATTACAAGATCGGCTGTGTGGAGTTTTATCATAATATATTTTAATGTATTACTTTTAAGTATAGGTAAAACAGGGCTGTTTGACAGATTTGTGATGTATCAGACGGACATGTACATATATGGAATATCTGTATTTGATAATGTAGTACTGCCTGTTATTATCTGGGCGGTGTGTGCAGCAGTAAGTTTTCTGACATTCAGGTTTTACAGAAAGGACATGCTTAAGAACTAATGAGATGTTTTATTAATGTATTAAGGCAGACCTGAAAAGGTTCTGGAATATTGCATGGAAATTATACAATACCAATATTGTTTTACTTATGGTTCTGTGTACGCTGAGCTTAATTACTGCATGTATTATAATTCTGCTGGTTTCATATGTGTTTAACTCTGTATTTGGATTTATTATTAATCTATTGTTATTCATATTCAGCATATGTTATATGAAGTGGTTTGGTTTCTATAATTATATGATGATGTACAGAATACCGCATGTTTATGACAGATGGTATTTTGGAGCGTTATTAATGCTGGGGATAGATGTGGGGATTATGGCTGCTGGAATTATATATTCAAGAAAAAGAGATTTTCTGTAGGAGGAGTAAGTATGTATATTGAATTGAAAAATGTATCTAAGAAAATTAAAGGTATTGATATTCTTGATGATGTCAGCCTTAGAATGGAATCTGGAAAGATATATGGTTTCAGGGGAAAGAATGGAAGCGGTAAGACAATGCTTATGCGCGCGATTGCCGGTCTGATTAAGGTCACGGGAACAGTTGATATTAATGGCAGAATATTAGGAAAAGATGAAATGTTTCCTCCAAGCATAGGAATTCTTATAGAGAATCCTTCGTTTATCAGTAATTATACAGGATTTGAGAATTTAAAGACGCTGGCTTCTATCAGAGAACGGATTGATGACGATAAGATAAGGCAGACACTTACGGAGGTTGGGCTTGAACCGGATGATAAGAGAACATTTAAAAAGTATTCATTAGGTATGAAACAAAGACTCGGTATAGCCGCTGCGATAATGGAAGATCCAGATATTATTATTCTTGATGAACCGATTAATGCGCTTGATGATTCAGGAACTGAGCAGGTAAGGCAGATTCTTATGAAACATAAGCAAAGAGGGGCACTCATTATTATTGCATGTCATGATGCTGATGAACTGGAATTCCTGTCAGATGAGATTATTGAGATAGCAGAAGGAAAAATACAACCAAAGAAAGATAAGAAAAGCAATAAGCAGTAAAAAATAAGTTCCTGCAGTATCCAGTGCTTCTGGCACAATGGAAACTGCAGGAACTTTTTCTTAATCTTCGTCGTTAATATCTTTCTGTGAGACAGCAGCGGCTATAACTGATATGATAACTACAGCAGCAATAATAGCAACTGCAACACCTATAATTGGTCCGATGAATAACATAAAACTCATAATATTACACCTCTTCGAACATATTTATTATATCCATTATATATCGGAATTATAATATGTACAAGTAATTAAGCATCTTTTTTAGATTCTTTTTCTTCTTTAGCAAGGTTTTTGTTAGCAGTTGAAAGCATAAGCTTGATTCTGTTTAACTGGTTAACTTCGGAAGCACCAGGATCATAATCTACAGCAATTATGTTAGCTTCAGGATATGCTGCACGAAGCTCTTTGATAACTCCCTTTCCTACAATGTGGTTAGGCAGACATGCAAATGGCTGACAGCATACGATATTGCCTACACCATGATGGATAAGCTCAATCATTTCACCGGTAAGAAGCCAGCCTTCACCAGTCTGGTTGCCAAGTGATACGAAGTCTTTAGCGTAATTGGCTGTCTCACTAATCTTAGATGGAGCATCGAATCTCTTGCTTTCTGCAAGTGCCTTGGTTCCAGCCTTTCTGAAGGTTTCAAGTATTTTTATAAGTGTACTTGAAAGAATAGCCCCCTTCTTAGGTGTCTTTAATAATTCATGCTTATATGTTGAATTCTGCATACAGTAGAGAAGGAATCCCATAAGGTCAGGCATAACAGCCTCAGCACCTTCTGCCTCAAGTAATTCAATAATGTGGTTGTTAGCAGCAGGCATGAACTTAACAAGAATCTCTCCAACAACACCAACTCTAGGCTTCTTGATATCCTTAAGCGGGATATTATCAAAGTCCTTAACAATAGCACGGAGATTCTTATTGAATTCTTTCATATGAACCTTATTTTTAGTAAGCTGTTCAATGCAGACCTTCTTCCATTTTTCATGAAGTGCATTAACTGAACCAGGAACTGCCTCGTAAGGTCTTGTACGGTATACAACATTCATGAATATATCACCATATTCAACAGCCATCATAGCTTTCTTAAGCATTGGTATGTCATAGCTGAAGCCTGGATTAGATTCAAGTCCCTGTGCACTAAGTGAGATTACAGGAACATCTGGAATACCAGCCTTTATAAGTGCTCTTCTGATGAATCCGATATAGTTGGAAGCACGGCATCCACCACCTGTCTGTGACATAATAACAGCAGTTCTTGAAAGGTCGTATTTGCCTGAAAGAAGGGCGTTCATAATCTGTCCGACTACCATAAGTGAAGGGTAGCATGCGTCGTTATTAACATATTTAAGACCTACATCTACTGATGACTTGTTGTCGTTCTCAAGGACTTCAATATTGTAGCCACATGAATTAAGGGCAGGACCTAATATGTCAAAATGTATTGGTGACATCTGAGGGCAGAGAATTGTGTAATTCTTTCTCATATCTTCAGTAAACTGTACTCTGTGGTAGGCAGATGACTGAATCTTTCTCTGGTAATTCTTCTGTTCACGTACTCTTAAAGCAGCGATTAGTGAACGTACTCTGATTCTTGCAGCACCAAGGTTATTAACCTCATCAATCTTAAGTACTGTATATATCTTTCCAGACTTAGTAAGTATATCGTTGACAGCGTCAGTAGTAACGGCATCAAGACCGCATCCAAATGAGTTAAGCTGGATAAGGTCGAGATTATCTACAGTCTTTACATAGTTAGCAGCAGCGTAAAGTCTTGAATGGTACATCCACTGGTCAAGAATGATAAGAGGTCTTTCAACTGTTCCTAAATGTGCAACACTGTCTTCTGTAAGTACAGCAAGTCCGTATGAATTAATAAGTTCAGGAATACCGTGGTTTACTTCAGGGTCAACATGGTAAGGACGGCCGGCAAGTACAATACCGCGCTTTCCGGTTTCGTTAAGGTAAGCGATTACTTCTTCACCTTTATTTCTGACATCCTGTCTGCAAGCCATCATTTCATCCCATCCGGCTTTGACAGCAGACTTAATCTCTGCGGCAGGAATGTATGATGAGAATTCCTCAACAAGTCTTTTGGATATCTTCTCCTCACTTTCAAATGACATGAAAGGATTTCTGAAATCTATATTCTCTGTTTTAAGTTCTTCTACATTATTCTTAATGTTCTCGGCATAAGAAGTAACGATAGGGCAGTTGTAGTGGTTGTTAGTGCCTTTATATTCGTTATGTTCATAAGGTACACAAGGATAGAAGATGAATTTAACACCCTGCTTAATAAGCCACATGATATGTCCATGTGCAAGCTTGGCAGGATAACACTCTGACTCTGATGGAATTGACTCAATACCTAATTCGTAAAGCTTGTGGCTTGACTGAGGTGAGAGTACAACCCTGTATCCGAGTTTTGTGAAAAATGTATACCAGAACGGATAGTTCTCATACATGTTAAGAACTCTTGGAATACCTACAGTACCTCTTACAGCCTTTTCTTCAGAGAGAGGCTCATAGTCAAAGAGTCTGTGGAACTTATAATCGAAAAGGTTAGGAAGCTTTTCTTTGTTCTTCTCTTTACCAAGTCCACGTTCACATCTGTTACCTGTGATAAACTGTCTGCCGCCAGAGAATTTATTGATTGTAAGGTGACAACTGTTAGTACATCCCTTACATCTTGTAAGCTTTGTTTCATATGTAAGAGAGTTAATCTTATCTATAGAAAGCATAGATGACTCTGATATACCGTCATATCTTTCTCTTGCAATAAGGGCAGCACCAAAAGCTCCCATTATACCGGCGATATCAGGTCTGATTGCCTGAACACCTGTAATCTTCTCAAAACTTCTAAGAACTGCGTCATTGTAGAATGTACCACCCTGAACAACGATATGCTTACCTAAATCATCAGGGTCAGAAATCTTGATAACCTTGTATAAAGCATTTTTAATAACAGAATAAGCAAGTCCGGCAGAGATATCTGCAACTTCAGCGCCTTCCTTCTGAGCCTGCTTAACCTTGGAATTCATGAATACTGTACAACGTGTTCCCAAATCAATAGGGTGGTTAGCAAATAAAGCAGCCTTGGCAAAGTCCTGAACTGTGAAGTTGAGGGATTTTGCAAATGTTTCTATGAATGAACCACATCCTGATGAACATGCTTCGTTAAGCTGTACTGAATCTACAGTCTGGTTCTTAATCTTGATACATTTCATATCCTGTCCACCGATATCGATGATACAGTCTACATCCGGGTCAAAGAAGGCAGCAGCGTAGAAATGTGACACTGTCTCAACTTCACCCTCATCTAACATAAGAGCCGACTTGATAAGTGCTTCACCGTAACCTGTTGAACATGACTGTACAATCTTGGCTTCTGGTGGAAGCAGTGTATATATCTCTTTAATAGCTTTAATTGTTGTAGCAAGTGGTGAACCGTTATTGCTTGAGTAGAATGAGTAAAGAAGATTACCGTCTTCATCAACTAAAGCAACCTTGGTTGTTGTTGAACCCGCATCGATTCCGAGATAGCAGTTGCCCTTGTAAGATGCGATATCAGCAGTCTTAACATGATGAGAGCTGTGACGCTTTGTGAATTCATCATATGCAAACTGGTTCTCAAAAAGAGGTTCCATACGCTCAACCTCGAACTCAAGCTTAATCTTTCCTTTGAGTCTTGCGATAATGTCTTCTACAGGAACACATACATTTTCACTGTAATTCATTGCTGAACCAACAGCAGCAAATAAGTGTGAATGGTCAGGAGCAATGATTTCATCCGGACCTAAGCTTAATGTACGGATAAATGCCTGTCTTAACTCTGATAAGAAATGAAGTGGTCCGCCTAAGAATGCAACATTACCACGGATTGGTTTACCACATGCAAGACCACTGATTGTCTGGTTTACAACAGCCTGGAATATAGATGCAGAAAGGTCTTCCTTAGTTGCACCTTCATTGATAAGAGGCTGGATATCAGTCTTGGCAAATACACCACATCTTGCGGCAATAGGGTATATTGACTTATAGTTCTTGGCATATTCATTAAGTCCCATTGCGTCTGTCTGTAACAGAGTTGCCATCTGGTCAATGAAAGAACCTGTACCGCCGGCACATATTCCGTTCATTCTCTGGTCAATACCGTTAGTAAAGTAGATAATCTTAGCATCCTCACCACCAAGCTCGATTGCAACATCACACTGTGGAGCATAATCCTGAAGGGCAGTAGACACGGCTACTACCTCCTGTGTGAATGGTACTTCTAAATGCTTGGCAAGAGTAAGTCCGCCTGAACCTGTGATAACAGGATATACTTCAAACTCGCCAAGCTCAGCCACTGCCTTTTCAAGAAGTGACTGGAGTGTTTCCTGGATATTCGCAAAATGCCTTTCATAATCAGAAAATAAAATATTATTATTATCATCTAAAACAGCGATTTTTACAGTTGTTGATCCAATATCAATACCTAATTTGAATTTGTTCATAACCTAATACAGCTGCAGCTGTCCTCCTTAAAATAAATATACAAAAGTTACCCATTGCATAGTGACTTTGGCGAAAAAACGCAGAATATGTCATTTTCTATGCAACTCATGCATTATAGAGTAAAATGGAATAAATTTCAATATTAATAGGAAATAATAAAATAGCTTTAATTATTTATGGTGGATATTTTTATTAAAATTTAAGAACTTAAGAGTAAGTTTAATTGACATCATATTGTTTTGTTTATTATAATTTCTTGTATATGATTATGAATTATTAGTCTGTAACATGTGTAAGACTGAAAGGAACATTTTATGAACTGGTTTGCTAAATTTGAGAAAAAATTCTCTAAGTATGCGATTAAGAATCTTATGTTTTATATCATTGTCCTTTATGCAATAGGATTTGTGATGAATACATTTTTTAATGGATTATATGACGCATATTTTTCACTTGATTTTGCTATGATTTTCAAAGGACAGATATGGAGACTCTTTACATTTATATTACAACCTCCTTCTAACAGCATAATATTTGTGGTATTTGTGCTGTATTTCTACTATCTGATTGGTTCGGTACTTGAAAGAATATGGGGCTCGTTCAGATTTAATGTATACTTCTTTACAGGAGTTATCCTTAATATACTTGCATCACTTATTATCTATCTTATATGGGGATTAAGCTTTAAGTTAAGTACGAATTATATAAACCTTGCGTTGTTCATGGCATTCGCTATGGAGCAGCCGGATATGGAGGTTTTATTATTCTTCATTATCCCAATCAAGATTAAATGGATGGCAATACTTGATGCTGTAATATTCGGAATTACTATAGTATTCGGATATCTTGTGCCTTTTCTTCCAAGAAATGTATGGTACAGCCTGTATGCAGCAGGTTTCCTTGCACCATCAGCAATTATGTGTTATGCCAACGCAACGGCGGCACTTGTGTCAATGCTGAATTTCATAATATTCTTCTTCCTGTACAAGAAAGGCCCTGCAAAGAGCAGTACACAGAGAAATTTCGACAAGGCAATGAGAACAGCAAAGAAAGCACAGCAGAATGCCAGAAAAGAGTACTGGCAGCAGAATAGTGGCAGCACTCAGGGCAATGGTGGCACACAATATGGCACATATGGTTCTGCGTCATCAGATAACAGAACACAGCAAAGTCAGGCACAACATGCAAAGCGCGGCGTGCCGAAGCACAGATGTGCAGTATGCGGAAGGACGGAACTTGACGATGAAAATCTCACATTCAGATTCTGTTCAAAATGCGCCGGCAACTACGAATACTGTTCCGACCACTTATATACCCACATCCATGTAACTGGTAATAAACAGTAACCAGCCGGGGTAGAAGTGTAAGCAAAGAGAAACAGGGATGGTGTCAGAATTGAATTTTCTGAGTTGTGTGGGAGCAAAAACTGGCTTTTACTGCCACTAAACGAAGAAATCTGAAATACTGACACCATCCCTGTTTCTCTTTGCGTATCCTTCCACCCCTAAAAAGCTTGTTAAATAAAAAACTTAGTTGATTTGACACGCAAATATGTTATTATATTGTAGGTATGTGTTTGAAAAGATTTTAATTATTTTGGAGGAAACAATGAAAAAGACTAAGATTATTTGCACAATGGGTCCTAATACTAACGACAGAAACCTTATTAAGGATCTTGCGTTAGCAGGAATGGATATTGCAAGATTTAATTTTTCTCATGGTGACCATGAGGAGCAGGCAGGAAGATTTGCCTTAATTAAGAGTGTAAGAGAAGAACTTAATATCCCTATTGCAACTCTTCTTGATACTAAGGGACCTGAGATCAGAACAGGTGCTGTTAAGGATGACAAGAAGGTTACACTTGTTGAGGGACAGAAATATACATTAACAACAAGACAGGTGCCAGCAGATGATAAGATTAATATGGTAACTTATGCAGGTCTTCCAGAAGATGTTACTACAGGTAATATTATTCTTATCGATGATGGTCTTATCGAGCTTAAGGTTGATAAGGTTGAAGGTACAGAAATTGAATGTACAGTAATTAATGGTGGTGATCTTGGTTCTAAGAAGGGGGTTAATGTTCCTAACGTAAGCATCAGACTTCCAGGCATCACAGAGAAAGATAAGGAAGATATCATCTTTGGTGTTGAGCAGGGATTTGATTTTATCGCAGCTTCATTTGTAAGAAATGCAGCATGTATCGAGGAAATTAAGCACCTTCTCTGGGAGCATGGTTCAGATATCCCAGTTATTGCTAAGATTGAGAATGCCGAAGGTATTGCTAATATAGATGATATCATCAGAGTTGCTGATGGTATCATGGTAGCACGTGGAGATATGGGTGTTGAGATTCCTGCTGAGGAAGTTCCACACGTTCAGAAGGAAATCATCAAGAAGTGTAATGCTAAGTATAAACCAGTTATCACAGCTACACAGATGCTTGATTCTATGATTAGAAATCCAAGACCTACAAGAGCTGAGGTTACTGATGTTGCTAACGCTATCTACGACGGAACAGATGTTGTTATGCTTAGTGGTGAGACTGCTAATGGAAAGTACCCATTAGAGGCTGTTAAGATGATGGTTAAGATTGCAGAAAGAACAGAGCAGGAGATTAAGGGACATTCAGTAGAATATTCTAATCTTCACAGCAAGAGAAGCATTTCAAGCGCTGTATGTAATGCTGCAGTTCAGACAGCAGATAACCTTGGAGCTAAGGCTATTATCTGTCCTACAATTTCAGGATTTACAGCAAGACTTACATCTAAGTTAAAGCCAGAAGCTGAGATTATCGGATGCTCTCCATACGATAACGTTCTTAGAAAGATGCAGATTTACTGGGGTGTAAGACCTCTTAAGACTGCTACAGAAGCTTCTACTGATAAGATTATTGAGCATGCATTAGTAGTTTCTGAACATGCTGGATTCGTAGAAGAAGGAGATACAGTAATTGTTTCTGCTGGTATCGCTACATCTTCTGATCCTTCATCTAAGAGAGGACTTACTAACACAATGAGAGTAGTTACAATCTAGTACATTTGATACATTTATTTCGGAATGAGGCTTGATTTTAATATTCTATTATGTTATAAGTAATACACAATTAATATTACAAAGCGTTGATGGAAACAAGTAGGTTATTACTGAACTTACAGAAAGCAGCCGGTTGATGAGAGGCGCAAGGGTAAGGATAACTGAATACATTCCGGAGCGGCGAACTGAAAGCATATGCAAGTAGGGGCAGCCGGAGTAGCACACGTTATAGTGCATAAGTCCATGCTGGTGGACTTAATGAGGTGGCAGATGTGAGTCTGTCATGAATAAAGGTGGTAACACGTAAGTTTAGGCTTTCGTCCTTTTAAAGAAGGGCGGAAGCCTTTTTTGTAAGCAATGAGCCATGCAAGACAGAATGTGCTTGCACAGATTCTGTCTTATATGGCGAATGCAGATAATGAGCTGCGAGCGCAAGCAGCAATAAAAAAGAAAGAGAGGAAACAAAAATGACACTTTATGACGAATTAGTTGCAAGAGGTCTTATTGCACAGGTAACAGATGAAGCACTTATCAAAGACCTTATTAACAATGGAAAGGCTACATTTTACATTGGATTTGATCCAACAGCAGACAGCCTTCATGTAGGACACTTTATGGCACTCTGCCTTATGAAGAGACTCCAGATGGCAGGAAATAAGCCAATCGCACTTATTGGCGGTGGAACAGCTATGATTGGTGATCCATCAGGACGTACAGATATGAGAAAAATGCTTACACCAGAGCAGATTCAGCACAATGTTGACTGCTTCAAGAAGCAGATGGCAAGATTCATTGATTTCTCAGATGACAAGGCATTACTTGTTAATAATGCTGACTGGCTTCTTAATCTTAACTATGTAGAACTTTTAAGAGAGGTTGGAGCATGCTTCTCAGTTAATAACATGTTAAGAGCTGAATGCTACAAGCAGAGAATGGAAAAGGGATTAAGCTTCCTTGAGTTTAACTACATGATTATGCAGTCATACGATTTCTATATGTTATACCAGAAATACGGCTGTAATTTACAGTTTGGTGGTAATGACCAGTGGAGCAACATGTTAGGTGGAACAGAGCTTATCAGAAGAAAGCTTGATAAGGATGCTTCAGCTATGACAATCACACTTCTTCTTAACTCAGAGGGTAAGAAGATGGGTAAGACAGCTTCAGGTGCTGTATGGCTTGATCCGGATAAGACAAGTCCTTACGATTTCTATCAGTACTGGAGAAATGTTGATGATGCAGATGTTCTTAAATGCATCCGTATGCTCACATTCCTTCCACTTGAAGAGATTGATAAGATGGATAGTTGGGAAGGTGCTCAGCTTAACAAGGCTAAGGAGATTCTTGCTTATGAGCTTACAAAGCTTGTTCATGGTGAGGAAGAAGCTAAGAAAGCAGAAGCTACAGCAAAGGCAATCTTTACTGGTGGGGATGCAGCTAACATGCCTACAGCAAAGCTTGAAGCAGACAGCTTTACAGATGATGAAATTGATGCAATTAATCTTGTGTTTGGAGCAGGACTTGCAACAACTAAGTCAGAGGCCAGAAGAACTATCCAGCAGGGTGGTGTTTCTGTAGATGGAGAGAAGGTAGCAGATATAGCAGCTAAGTTCCCTAAGAGTATGTTCGAAGGAGACGGAGTAGTTGTTAAGAAGGGTAAGAAATCTTTCGTTAAAGTATCTGTTAATTAATTGTTTCCCTGAAAAGGAAGGATTATGAAAAAAGATGAGATTACAAGGGTGAGGCTTTTAAGCCTCGCCGTTCTTATGGCTCTGAGTCTGTTTATTTTACTTGTTCTTGTAGGAAATAATGAATTTGGACATATTATTAGTAAAATGAATAATAATTCACTTAATATTTCTGAAAATCAGAATTCAGTATACAATCTGTATTACTATACGGGATTTAATGTTATATATCAGTTATTTTTCTCTTTAACGGTACTCTTTACGGCAGTATCACTTACAGGAATTCTTTTAAGAATAGGCAACACGGGTATAATTGCTTCTGTTGCTGCTATATTAAATATGATGACTGGTATATTGCTTTTAATGGCAAGAATGTTGGAATCGTCATCATCAATGCATGCATGGATAGATTCTTTCTATATTGATGGCGTGGTAAAAGGACAGATTGAGACAGCACAACTGATGGATAAAATACCTGTGTTGTATATATTGTTGGTGATTGTGGGAATACTTGAGCTGATGATGGTGAAAAGCTCCGGTATCAGACACATAAAAATGTTTTCTAAAAATAAACAGACTAACGCAGTGGTTTTTCTTATGCCTGCTCTTGTTATATATGTGTGGGAAGGCTTTATAAGAAGGAATATATTGTCAGAAATTATAAAAAATGGTGATTCCCAAAGAATGACAGTTAATGAATATCTTACCGGATATTATATTGGTAATAAAATATTCTTTAACTGGTCATGGATGATAATGCTTTTACTAGCAACCATTATTTGTATAATTATAAAATCAGGTATTATCAAGGGATTAAGCGGCAGGGCAGGAATGTTGGCAGGTATCGGTATTCCTGCACTTGTAACAATAATGCCATCTGTAATATATGCATTTAACCCGCCTGCACTGTTTGGATATATTACGCTGGATATATCGTTATGTGATATGACTGATAACGCATTTTACATGTATCTCGTAACTTTCTGCGTGTGCATGACGGCTGCATACATACTGATATATCTTGTGATAAGCGGGCTTCTGGATATGAGAAAGCTGGCAGGTATATTTGTTATAAATGTTGTTACAAGTGTAATTCTTATGATTATTGTTTCGGGCAAATCTTCACTTGCAATCCAGTATATGCCGTGGATAGTGGCAGACTGCGCATCAGTTATACTGGCATTCATATGTGTGGCTGTTAAGCCTGTTAATAAGAAAATGGCTGAGTTATGCGGTGCCTCCAAAAAAGTCTGACTTTTTTGGGCACCGCATGATTAAATTCTGATTCAGCCATTATTTTATAACTGTTTAATATCTTTAATGTCGGTGTCTGCAACCATTGAGTAGTTGGTGTAATACACAACGAATCCCGGTTTGGCACCGGCAGGCTTTTTAACTTCTTTCTTTAATACATAATCGACTTCAACTTTTTCCTGCTCACGGCCTTTAGAGTAATAGGCGGCAAGGCTTGCTGCTTCTTCAAATGTCCTGTCAGGAACTTCCTTTCCATCTGTTTTAAGAAGTACATGAGAGCCTGGCATCTGCTTGGCGTGAAACCACCAGTCATTGCCGTTGCCTGTCTTGAAGGTAAGTTCGTCATTCTGTATGTTATTCTTTCCAACGTATATGTCAAATCCATCGCTTGATACAAAATGCATCGGCTTGTTGGCTGTGATTTTGTGCTTTCCTTTAACAGTCCTTTTAATATATCCAGTTTCAATAAGCTCTTCCTTAATGTTAGCAAGATCAGCCTCTGTTACTGAAATCTCAATTGCATTGATAATAGATTCAAGGTAACTTATTTCTTCAGTAATCTCTTGAATAAGACGGATTCCGGCTTCATAGGTTCTTTTAAGCTTGTTATATCTTGCAAAATATTTGTTGGCATTCTCAATTGGTGTGAGAGTGTTATCAAGCGGAATCTTAATTGTAGTATTATCGTAGTAATTAAGTGCTTCATATTCCTTAGAACCTGCAGGAATACTGTAAGCGTAGGTTGTAAGAAGTTCGCCGTAGATACGGTATTTGTCTTTTTTCTCAGTGTCCTTTATCTGCTTTTCCTGAATGTCAAGTTTCTTGTATGCTCTTTCAAGATGTGTTGTTACAATTCTTCTTATATCAACAGACTTCTGGTGGATTCGTGTTGCAATCTCTTTCTGTCTGTAATAATCGATAATCAGTCTGCTTATCGAATCATATTCTGTGTGGTTGTCATACATAGAAAGCTTCACAGCGGCAAATTCTGCAGGCACACCGTTGTCAGTTACCATATCGGGGTGGTAGATACCATTTCTTACATCGGACATAAGTGCGTCAAATACGTTGTATAATGCATCTTTCATAGGCTCATCAAGGCAGTTGGCAGGGTGTCCGCCATCAACTCGGGCACGGTATGCAAGCTCTTCTGCTATACATGTGCTTATTCCTGTGTAGCTTGAAAGCAGCGCCTTGACAACAGGTACAGGCTTTGTAAATACTGTTTCATCAAAATGCTTTCTGTCAGCTTCAAGCGGATTAATCTTGTCAGAAGTATTAGGAATGAAATAAGGTCTTCCAGGTAAAACTTCCCTGACTGAGCTTGTCTGTGCTGATATATGCTTGATACTGTCTAATATAGTATTATTGTCGTCACATAATATTATATTGCTGTGCTTACCCATGAATTCTGCGATTATGTGCTTTCTGCACAGGTCACCGAGTTCGTTTAAATGTTCTGCCTCAATATCAATTACACGCTCAAATTTTGGCTGTGTTATAGATATTATTCTTCCGTTGTTCAAATGTTTTCTGAGAAGCATGCAGAAATTCGGTGCAGTAGCAGGGGATGGCTTGTTATCGTCTGTAAGATATGCAAGAGGAAGCGATGCATTTGCAGATAAAACAAGTCTGTACTGACCAGATTGTGTCTTTATTGTAAGCATTATTTCATCGGCTTCAGGCTGTGATATCTTGTAAAGTCTTCCGCCGTTAATTGTGTCGTTTAATTCATTAACAATACTGGATATTGTAATACCATCGAATGCCATAATGTCTCCTTTAATTAATATTCATTAATCTTATTGCATTATATTAACATACTTATTGTTGTAAGTCTTGTTATCTTTCACAAAAATTGGTATACTTTCTTAAGCATTATATGCGAATGGAAGGATAGAAACAATGATTAAAAGTATGACAGGCTTTGGCCGGAGTGAAATTGTTAAAGGTAACAGAAAGATTTCAGTTGAGATTAAGTCAGTTAATCACAGGTATCTTGAAGCAGGTATCAAGATGCCTAAGAAGCTTAATGTATTCGAGAGCAGAATGAGAGACTTACTTAAGAAGTATGCAACAAGAGGCAAGATTGATATATTTATTAATTATGAGGATGATTCAGAAAGTCAGGTTAATCTTAAGTTCAATCAGAATATAGCTGATGAATATATGGCTATATTTAATAATATGTCCGAAAAATACAATCTTAAAAATGATATGACTGTTGGAGGTCTTGCAAGATTTCCAGAGGTTATCACAATGGATGAAGTGCAGGAAGACGAAGAGGAGCTGTGGCATTTTATAGAGGAAGCTATGAAGGCAGCCCTGGAGCAGTTCGTTAATACAAGAATCCTTGAAGGTGAGAATCTTAAGAAAGATCTTTTAGGAAAGTTAGACCACATGGAGGAGCTTGTTGCATTTGTTGAAAAGAGAAGTCCTGAGATTATGAAGGAATACCGCAGCAAGTTAGAGAGTAAGGTTAAAGAGCTTCTTGGTGATACTACTATAGATGAGAGCAGAATTGCAACAGAGGTTATTATATACGCAGATAAGATATGTGTTGACGAAGAAACTGTAAGATTAAGAAGCCATATCGAGCATGCAAGAAAATGTCTTAACGAGGACGGCGGCATTGGAAGAAAGATGGATTTCATTGCACAGGAGATGAACAGAGAGGCTAACACAACTCTATCTAAGGCTAATGACATTGAGATATCTAATGCAGCTATTGACTTAAAGACTGAGATTGAGAAGGTAAGAGAGCAGATTCAGAACATTGAGTAGGCTTTCAATATATTTTTAATGGGTTTTGATTAAATTTACTTGATTGTTTCGGGCTTGTTAGGTATAATAACTTGTGCACTTTATGTGCAGAATGAGGTAATTATATGAGCAAAGGACTATTATTAGTTATTTCAGGATTTTCTGGTGCAGGAAAAGGAACTGTTATGAAGCGACTTTTAGAACTTCATGACGAGTATTCACTTTCTATATCAGCTACAACAAGAAAGCCAAGAGAAGGCGAAGCTGATGGAAGAGAATATTTCTTTAAGACTGTAGAAGAATTCGAGAAGATGATTGCTGAAGATGCTTTAATAGAGCATGCACAGTATGTTGGCAATTATTACGGAACACCTAAGACATATGTTGAAGAACAGCTTGATAAGGGCAACAATGTTATTCTTGAGATTGAGATACAGGGTGCCATGAATATCAAGAGAATGTTCCCGGATGCAGTGCTTATGTTTATAACACCACCGTCAGCGGCAGAACTTGAAAAGAGACTCCGTGGCAGAGGAACAGAAGATGAGGCGACAATTAAAGCCCGTCTTTCAAGAGCAGCAGAGGAAGCAGAAGGTGTTGAGGATTATGATTACATAGTTATCAATGATGAAGTCGATTTATGTGTCGGCCGTATTCATGATATTGTGTTATCTGAGAAGATGAAAGCTAAGTATAATCTTGGACTGATTAATAATATTAAAGAAGAATTAAAGGTTTATTCGAAAGGAGAATAATATAATGATACATCCATCGTATACTGAATTAATGGCTGTAATTAACAGTGAGGTTGAAGAGGGCGAGCAGCCTTTAGTACAGAGCAGATATTCAATTGTTAAGGCAACTGCTAACAGAGCTAAGGAAATCATCGATGCAAGAAGCGTTGAGGAGAAGATTGCCAAGGCAAGAATTGAAGCAAGCAACAAGGAAAAAGAGAAAGAAAAGGACAAGGATAAGGTTGAGGAGAAGAGAATCTCTAAGGAAGATGAGAGAAAGCTTCAGGTTGGAACTCCTCTTGTAAGATGTTCAGAGAAAGACAAGCCATTATCAATCGCAGTTAAAGAATTCTACGAAGGTAAGGTTAAGATTCTTGGAAGTACAGACGAGAATACTTCATTATAATTAACAAAGACTGATGTTAAGGGCAACTGCTTGTATGGGCGGTTGCCCTTTTGTGCGAGTAGCTAAGGCAAGACATAACGATAATCTTGAGTATGAGCTACAAGCATGAAGAGAGATGAGGAGTTAAATATTTTATGACGAATAGATATGATGAGAAAGAAAGACGGATTCACTGTGCATTTTCGGAAAAATGTGGTGGTTGTGATTATGCCGGAATGAAATACGACAATGAGCTTGCAGTTAAGCAGAAGTATATTGAAGAACTTTTTGGCGGATATGTAAAAGTTGATGATATTGTTGGAATGTACAGACCGATACATTACCGCAATAAAGTTCATGCAGTTGTGGGACTTGATGATTCCAGAAATGTAATAGCAGGAACCTACGAGGAAAACAGCCACAGAATAGTTGACACTTCAGATTGTATGATTGAAGATTCGCAGTGTACAGACATTATTAAGGATATTAAAGGCCTTATAGCTTCATTTAAATATCAGCCATATGACGAGGATTCAGGAAAGGGGCTGATTCGCCACATTCTTTTAAGAAAAGGATTTTCTACAAAGGAGATTATGCTTGTTATTGTAACAGCAGGAGTTGCATTTCCATCAAAGAACAATTTTCTTAAGGCATTATGTGAGAAGCATCCGGAAATTACTACAATTGTGCAGAATATTAATGACAGGCGCACAAGCATGGTGCTTGGAAAGAGAAATATTGTTCTTAAGGGAAAAGGTTATATCGAGGATGTGTTGTGTGGCTGCAGATTCAGGATAAGCCCGACATCATTCTATCAGATTAACCACCAGCAGACTGAAAAGCTGTACAAAAAGGCAATCCAGCTTGCTGATATATCAAAAAATGACACTGTAATTGATGCATATTGCGGAATTGGTACTATTGGAATAGCAGCATCCAGGAAAGCTGGCAAAGTTATAGGAGTTGAGCTTAATTCAGAAGCTGTATCAGATGCTAAGATAAATGCTTCAATTAACAATATAAAGAATGTCACATTTGTTAATGCTGACGCAGGAGATTTCCTTGTTGAGTATGCGAAAAATGCAAAGGCAGATGTTGTCATCATGGATCCGCCAAGAAGTGGAAGCACACCGGAATTTCTTAATTCTCTTCTTAAGATTAAGCCAGACAGGATTGTGTACATTTCATGCGGACCTGATACACAGGCAAGGGATATTAAGGTACTTGTGAAGGGTGGATATAAGGTTACGGCATGTCAGCCATTTGATTTGTTTCCTCATACGGAGCATGTGGAGACGGTTGTTTTGATGTCTAAAAAAGATAAATAAGTGCCATAAAATGGTGAATTTCCGGGCTTTTCGGAAGTTGGGACAAGAAGACTGACTACTGAAAAGCCTTGGCTATTTTGTGGGGAAATGTATCAATGATATAGGATGTGATAGGTTGTGGCTTTGGATTAGATAACATAAATTGAGTTAGTGAATTAGTTGTTATAGAAAGGATGAATGCAATGGGGATAAAAGCTATTGAAACAAAGTACAATGGTTTCAACTTCAGAAGTCGCTTAGAAGCAAGATGGGCCATTTTCTTTGATATGATTGGACTTAAGTATGAATATGAAGTTGAAGGTTATGAGATGAATGGGGTACGATATTTGCCGGACTTTTATATTCCGAGTCTTGATAGATGGTTTGAAATTAAAGCAAAGCCACTAAGCGAATATGAAATGAAAAAATGTGAAGAATTTTGTTTTAATAAAGATAATGAGAATATAAAGTTTTCAGTGCTAATTGGTTCCCCAGAAGCTGTAAAAATTGATAATTTTGCTGGTGTATTTGAATATGTATGGGAGTGGCCCTCTGAGAAGTACCCATCAAATTATAGATTTCTTGCACCTGCTGAATTGTCAGAAAAAGAATTCTATTCTCGTTTTATGCAAGGGCTTTGGGTTGTTCCAGGTGTAACAGAAGAAGAACTTACGCTAGCAGCTTCTGCAGCTAGAGAAGTAAGGTTTGAGTTTGGAGAAGTACCGAAATATAGAAAGGAAGATTAAAGATGGCTGATGATTTATTGAAGAAGGATTTGATTACACATAAAATATATTCGTCATGGCAGTTTGTAGAGTATACTGAAAAAAATATAGCCACAGTACACTACTGTGCCGATACGATAAATAATATTATTAGCAAGATGACAATGAAAACTGTACGATGGCAACGGGATATAGCCTCTGATTTTATTGACGATGTAACTGAGGATGGAAAGAAAGTAAAACGTTTATCGGTAACAACAGAAAATGCACCTACTTACGAAGTAAGGGTTGCAGGAGAAAAAGTAGACCCTTGGTTCCTGTTTGATAAATTGTTGCGTGATTTCTTTCAGTATACGATGAATGCGTTTGATTCTATTAGTCAGATAATAAATGCAGGCTTATTGGCGAATAATGGTAAGAGAGTTGATTCTGTGGATATTCAGATAATGACAAGATGCTTTAATCAACAAACTTATAGTACAGCCTTTCCTAAAATGCAAGCATGGTTAAATAAAATAGCTCAATCTCCTGAATTTCAGTATATTGAGGCAATCAACAACAGAACTAAACATACTGCAGATATCTCGAATAAACTTTCAATGGGAATTTTAGGAGGTTCAAATACTACAGAGATTGGTCCATTTTTTCGTAAAGAAATACAACACGAAAAAATGGAATTGTCGGACCAACTTAATGCAACAATAGATTTTTTGAGTGATTCGTGGGATGAATTTTTAACCGTATTTCAAGAAGAATATGTAAGAGATATATATACTCAAAATCGTAGGCATAGTATTACAGGTGTTCGTCAGCAAAAAATGAAAGATGAACCTGATCAAGATTTATCCTATGCGTATATTACCGCAGATGGTAGTTTTGCTTCCATGCCGGATGAATTGTATATTCTTCTAGTAAGCGAGAGAGAAGATGAAGTCTACGCTCACGAGTGTCCTTTCAATACGATTCTTGTTACAGGTACAAGTAATATTGAGGTTTTAGGAAGGTATTGTGCGGAGGATGTGATTGGTGATGATTGTCTTCTTCATTATCGAAAATATGTAAAGGATAAAGCTGTGACAGGTGGCATCTGCATGGCATATGCGCACCAAGAGGATACCATATTTTATCATAGTAACCCATATTTCAATCTGGAATCAGTTTCAGATGATGAAAATTTCCTAAAAAGGACATCATTACCATTTTAGACAATATGTAATGACCTCCGATTTGTAGCAACGTGGATTTACCTGTATACTGTGAATTGGAAAAAATAATGGTAACAGGGATTACCGCATACAAATGGAGGTCATCAAATTAATTATAACACAGTTTACGTAGGAATGGATTTTCACAAAGAAAGTTTTACACTTTGCTCAATGACAATTGAAGATGAGAAAGCTTCTCACTACCAGAAAACAGAAGCTGATTATAAAAAGGTTCTGTTTTCTGGAGCTTCTTCGTACCATTTACGGAGGCAATGCTAAATTTATATGCGGTTATGAGGCTGGTTGCCTAGGTTTTACACTTTATCATCAGCTGACTTCACACTAGCACAGAGATTAACAAATGCAATTATTGAAAATGATGATATAAATGAGGATACGGCGGCAGATTATATTGGTTGTATCAAGGATATGTATGGTTTTGAAGGATTTAAACAATTTACAGCAGAATTAGATGAATTACAAGAGTTAGACAATGAACATGCTATACGATTGCTAACGGATTGGAATAATATTGAAGCTAAAGAGTATGCTAAGATAGCAATTGGTAGAATAAAGACAATAGAGCAGTTTGATAAGTTTATTAGAGCAGATGCTTCAGAAAGAGATGTTATTCAGAAGTTTTTAGAGGAGTTTCCATGGCTATTAGATCCTAAAATGTCTAAATTTGAAAGAAAAATAACATATATTAATTTGTTAAAACGAAAATTTGCTGACGAATCGTAACTCCCAGAAAGCAATAGAAGATTGGATTTTTTATGTACGAATAGTTCTGGAACTATTCACATTATTGAATTAAAAAGGCCAAGTATTAAGTTGAGAACAAAAGGAATACAACAAATATCGGAATATGTCGAGTTTATTGAGACACAGTTTCCGCAAACTCAAGGGCATGTAAAAGGATTTTTAATATCAGATAATATGACATATGAACCAGGAGCAGAGAAAGTTCGAAAAGGATTGGAATCAGTAGATATATATGTAAAATCTTATTCGGATTTATTGGCAGAAGCAAGAAGATATAACGATGATTTATACAGAATGTATGAAAATATTTCAAATAAGAAAAATGAAAAAGTTGGGGAATAATGGTTTTATTTTCTTTTTTGCGATAAAAGTGGGGATACTAAAGATAATTCAAAAATCAATTATTAGAAATTAAATTGATATATTGTCGAAAATGTTTTATGTGTATAGAGGAAAGGAGGCAGCAGATGAAACTTACAGATATGACAATTGAAGAAATGTGTACGACTACAGAAAAGCAGTCATTTGACCGTAAGAGTGCAAAGATAGAAGTGACAGCAATTGCTACTCCGATGATTGCATTTGCAAATGCAGATGGCGGACTCTTAGCTGTAGGTATTGAAGATAATGGAGAGATTACCGGAATTGATGATTACACTAAGAATATCAATGAAATACTTCGTGCCGGATATGATTTTTGTCAGCCATCTATTTTCATTGAAAAAGAAACTATAGATTGCATTGATAAAAATGGTAATGCAAATCATATTTTACTTATTAAGGTTCCGCAAAGTGCAGACATGCATGTAAATCATAGAGATGAAGCGTTCTTGTGCGTTGGCGACAGGTCAAAGAAACTAACCTTTGATGAGCGTATGGAACTTATGTATTCAAAGGGAATGCGTTTCTATGAGGACGAGCCTGTATATCGTAGTACTTTGGATGATATTGATATAGAGTTTGTTGCAAAGTACTGTGAGAAAATTGGCTACGGAAAGACTCCGGAAGAGTATATTAGGCAAAATAAGGATTATATCGTAAGTGTAGCTGGTCGACAGGAAATGAGCGGTGCCGCTATTATGATGTTTGGAAAAGATCCACAGAGATTTTTCCCAAGGTCACGAGTTCGTTTTATACGATATGAAGGAACTGAGGCAAAAGTCGGCGCAGAGATGAATGTTATCAAGGATAAGATGTTCCAAGGCCGTATTCTTGATTTGGTAGAACAGACTATTGAGTATGTGAGAACACAGATTAAGGAGCATACCTATCTTGGACCAGATGCTCGTTTTGTGACAGAACCAGAATATCCGGAATTTGCATGGAAAGAGATTATTGTAAATGCAATTGCACACCGTGATTACAGCATAAAGGGTACGGACATTCAAATTAAGATGTTTGATGACCATATTACAGTGGAGAGTCCGGGAACACTACCGGGAACGGTGCGCCTCAAATATGCGTGAGATACATTTTTCAAGAAATCTGAAGATGGCACAGCTTCTTCATGAGTATGAATATGTGCGTGAGTTTGGTGAAGGCGTAGACCGTATGTATCGTGAGATGGAAGAAGCAGGTCTTCCGGAACCAGAATATAAGACAGTTGCATTTATGGTGCATGCTACGATTAAGAATAAGAAGTATCTTGTGGGTTCTGAATCGACAACTCCACAAGTTAACCCACAAGATAAAACACAAGCTACTCCACAAGATAAAATATTGGAATTTTGTAAAATTCCACGAAGTAAGAATGAAATCGTTGCTTATATGGGCTATAAAGATCCAAGATATTTTACGAAAGAGTATATGAAGCCGTTACTTAAAAATGGGGAATTGGTAATGACGATACCAGATAAACCTAATAGCAAAAATCAAAAGTATGTAACTAAGAAGTAGCATTGTATCTAAGAAACATTTGCAAAAAGGTGTGATTAAAAGATGAAACTTGATGAAGAAATACTTAAAGGAAAGCAATATATCGATAAATTGAGACGAGAATATATAGAGAATCATACTCGCTTTCAGGAACGTGATGAACTTATTGCTGAAAACAATATAGAAAAAAGAGATATAAAGGGATATCATGGACGCGAAATACTTGAATTATTACAAAATGCAGATGATGCTTACCAAAAGAGTATTGATAAAGGGGAGAAGCCTCAATGTGAGCTTAAAGTAACTATTTGCTATAAGGGGAATGTTTTAACTGTTACAAATACAGGAACTTGCTTTGATGAAGCAGGAATTAAGGCAATTGTACAAGAAAATAATAGTCCTAAATCAGGAAAATACATTGGAAACAAGGGAACAGGATTTAGATCTGTCTTAAATTGGGCAGAAAAGGTTAGAATATTTTCGGGGAACTATAATGTTGAATTTTCTAAAGAAATAGCCGAGAAAATTCTTGAAGAACACAAGGAGAATCCTCAGATAAAAAAGCAAATACAGAAGAATAAGAACCTCTATATTCCCATGTTGGCAGTTCCGGTTTATATTGAGAATGGTAGATATAATGACACCACAACTATAGAGGTTGTTATTGATTCGATGAAATTAAATGATGATTTTTCTGTGTCTAGGCAAATTGAGAATATAGACCTTAGGATACTGTTGTTTCTCCCTAATATTAGCCAGATTGAAATTATTACGGATGATAATTGTATAGTTTATAGAAGAAATAATAATCAAGGTGTTGCAGAGAGTATTACCTTGGAAAAAATTGTTGATGAAAACGTGGAAATGCAAGAGGAGTTTTACCTTTATAGAAAAGTAATTACTAATGCAATTGAGGAAGATGAAGTCTTGAAAGATATTCAGCTTTCTATTGCAGTACCTCTTGACATGGATACATTTATGAGCAGATATATTTATTCGTATTTTCCTTTGTTGGATACGGAATCACCTTTTAATTGCGTTTTGCATGCATCATATGCACTTGGAGATCACAGGAACACGGTTAATGTTAGCAAAGAGAATAAAAAAATAATAGAAGAGCAGTTATTGTTTTTAGTTGAGGTTGCTAATCAATTTGTAGATAAAGAACAGTATGATATTGCATATAATCTTTTAATTCCTACTAATTTTTCAAGTAACAAGTGGAGATTTACTTCTCCATTTGCAAAGTTTGAACTAGAGGATTACTATTTGGAAATATTATCAGAACAGAAAATTTTCCGAACTGTAAATGATGAAAATATTTCAGTTAAAGATAAACCTAAGATGATAAGTGGAAATTATCCAGAGTTTTTCAGAGATAAAGGATTTGAAGGTTTATTGAACTCCTTGTTAGACAATAGGATGATATCGTTGATTGAAATACTAGCAAAGAGAAAAGAAATTGATTTATATTTTGAAGAGAGAGAATTGTTACAGATTATTAATTCGCTTTCCAATGATTGGGATATAAAAAAACAAGTTGAAACATTTGTGTGGTGGAATACGAGATATAGAAAGTCAATTCCGAATTTGTTAAAAACACAAGAGGATAAATGGCTAAAATATCAAGAAGAATATTATTTTCTAATCGGTGATTTTGATGAAAAAGGGTTGCCGTCTTGGGTTAAAATACCGGCACTACATAAAGAGTATCAACAAGAATTATTCAACATGGCTGAGGGAGTACAAGAAGTAATAAATGTAAGAGAGCGAGATAAGGAACCACAAATCTCACGTATTATTTGTCAAAATAATATATTTCCTACAATTAATTTTAAATACAGAGATCGTAGCAATATCATATCAACAGTAAATTCATCTGTGGACACATACAATAAGGCGATTGATTTTGTCAAATGGTTATGGGGGAATTATAGAAAAGAAATTGATTGGAATCCGCCGGGGCGTACAGAAGGAACAAGATTTAAATATAATTTTCCTAATGCGAGAGATAAGAGTACCCAAGATGGTGAAAAATTATTTTGGGGATTACAATACAACAATTTTTTAGCGGAAAAATTGTTTGATAATAGCTTTGGTCAGTTTCCACAAATAGAGGTTTTCAATATTAGTGTAGAGGAGAGTGCTGCGTTTCAAGAATTTATAAGTAAGTTTGGTGTTAGGAAGTATCCTGTAATAGAAGTACAAAATGTATACCCGTTGGATTCGTATTCAAATGAATATGAAAATGAAATAAAATTACATGGGGATATAGGTTGTTCAACAACAGTTACTTGTAGGTATCGATTACCATACATTAAGAATCTTGTAGATTTATTAAGGAAATTATCAACTCGAGAAATTGTTGAATGGATAATTAAAGATTCAGAACTTTATGTTTGTTTGAGTAGTCCATTCTATTTTCAAAATGCAAAAATATCTTATTATGGTAGCCGACAACAAGTAGAACGTTATTATTGGGATAAAATAAAAAATTACATTTTGGAAGTGTTTAATGAGGTAAGATGGATTGAAATCGATGGCAAAAGGTATTCGCCAAGACAAATTTTGCAGAATTTTAGGTCTAGAAACAATCAAAGATTTGTTGGCATTGTTCCTGTTATTGGCATAGAGATGCTGGAAAAGATAGCAGAAGAATTGCATGTAGACATAGGTGTAGTGCAAGAGATTTTTAATAAATTTAGTTTTGGAGATAAGATTACAGATTTGAGTTCGGAAGACTTTTATGGTTTAATGCTGCGACTTCCGGAGTTAGATTTTTCACGTAGTGCCGAATTATCAAAAGCTATATATAGAATTATTGAGCAACCAGCGTTTTCGAGAAAATTTGAAAACTCTGATAGCAAAAATAGGTTTTTTGTTGAAGGCAAGATATTAGTCAAATATAAAGGACAGTTGCAGTATGTTTTAGCAAAAAATGCTTACCTTCCAAGTTCAAAAATAATAAGTAAAAAGAATGTTCCAATAGTTGAAAAGGGACAAAGAACCAATAACAGAAATTTTGTCACATTATTTGGATGTCAGGAGTATACTAAGGAGTATACTGTTGACCCTGGTAGTGTTTCTATTAGTGATGCAAACAGTAGTTTTCAACAATATTATCAAGATTTTAAGAAGTATGCTCGTGCTTATGCAGAGAATAATGATAATATAGAAAAGTATGGTAAGAATCTGAATATTAATCTAGTGAATCGAATTACAATATTAGAAGTTGGGAATCGAATCACAATTGATGAAGAATATATGTGCATTCGTGATACTATGACTAATTGGTACATAACTGTGTTTGATAAAGAATTTGATGTCAATACTGTTTCTGAAATAATAGAAAATATTTATACAAACATAGCGAATACACCCGGCTTTGAGGCGAGTAAGCTAGGTGAATTATTTAGAACAAAAGATAATAGTAACAGGGAGTTTTTGATAATAAAAGATTTTGGTTCATTAAGTGTTATAGAAGATGCATTCTATCAGAATGAAATTAGAAATAACTTCATAAAAGTACTTAAAATTATTGCACCAACATATGAGATTGATAAAATCTTGATTGATTTTGAAAATTTTTTTAGTATTAAAAATGGAGCTTGTATTATTAGTTTGTTCAGAGAAATAGGGACAGATGTTGAAGAGTTTAGAAATAAGGGGTTTGTGTACAATTTGGATTTGCTTCCTTATTATTGCGAAGTGCTTAAGAATTTTCTGCAAACTGAAAAAAGAAGGTTTAAGGATTATTTGTTTACACGAGCAAAGTCGGATGACAAGTTACAAAAGGACTTTGTTAGTACAGTTTATAGATTTGAGCAATTTTCAATTACTAAGTATATAAATTCTGTTATGTTTAGTGTTGAAGATAAAGTTGTTGAGACTTTTGGTGAATGGAGAACTTCGGAAGATGTATTTTCTGCGGATGATGAGTATGTAAAGAATTATGAAAAAATGAATCCTCAAAAGCTGTATGAAGATGAAATCTCTAATGATGTGAACGCACAACAAATGATTTACTTTGGGAAAGAAAAAGCGTTCAATGAATGGCTAGATTTACATAAAAGATTAGAGGAAAAAAATAATATGCCGGAGAATCCTTATTCAAGATATATAGGGGTGATACCTAAGGTTAATGAGGTTTCATATCACCAAGGTGCAAGTACTACAGGAGGGGCTAATACTGGTAACAGGAATAATAAATCAACAGGAACTTATACTCAAAGTCATGATGAAAAACGTAATAGAAACAAAAAAATACTTGGTAATAAAGGCGAGTTGTTAGTTTATAATTTGCTTTGTAAACGGGTTGGAAAAGAAAATGTGTTTCCTAGATCAGAAGCTTTTATTGAATTAGGAATCATAAAACCAGGTCAAGCTGTATCTGGAGGATATGATATTTCATATTATGGTGAAAATGGAATAGAGTATTTTGTAGAAGTAAAAACTGGCGACGGGAAAAGTTTTATTATTTCACCTGGAGAACTTCAATATGCGAAAGATAATGCAGAAAAGTATAAGCTGATTATTGTTTATGATGTAGATGCGGAGAAACCTAAGTGTATGGAGTTACCAATGAGGTTTTGGGAAGATTCAAAATTTAGAAAGAGAGAAATTGTAGAAAGAATTGAATTTGAATTTTAGGTTTCTCAAAAGCGTAATGATTCTAAGAAATAGAGTGATGTTGAGGCGTATGTTCCCGATATTGATATCGGGAACATACCTTGAGTGCATGGCTCACCCATCTCGAGTGTATGGGAGAAATCAAGGAAATACGGAATATACATAACTATAGAAAGAACTACTTTCTTCGATATGTTCCCTTTAACAGTAAAACCCCTTGATTTATTCCCGTATACTTCGGTACAATAAATCAAGGCAGACATCAAATCGGAACAATCGAGCCATGTGGAGACGGTTGTTCTTTTGTCCCAACGGAAAGCGGATGATTTATAGAAGTTGATTTAAATTTGGATGAACTGGATATAACCAGTGCAGAGAGTAAGGCGACTTATGCAGAGATTAAAGATTATGTGCTGAAGGCGCACGGATGTAAGGTGTCTAATCTGTATATTTCACAAGTAAAGAGGAAGTGTGGAATAGAGGTTGGGGAGAATTATAACTTGCCGAAGTCGGAAGATAGTAGGCAACCTCAATGTCCGGAAGAACTTCAGTTTGATCTGGAAACTTGGCGTGATGATGCAGAAGGAAAAAGACTTCGGTATGAGACTTATGCGAAGAGATTTCTGGATGCGGCATAAGGATTACCGGCATTCTGCGAGAGTGGGATGTATACATACGTTAGAGCGTTCAAAAAATAGTGTAGATGGAATATAACAATAAAATTTGAGTTTACCTCGGTAAGAAGAAAATTTTTACCGAGGTTCATTTTTTATGAAATGGTCTTTATGAAATAGGTTATTGACCGTTTGAACTTATAGATATACAATTTGTTTATGCAATGCATAAAGAGATGAACTATGGAAGCAAGAGAAGAATTGAAAAAATTAAGAGAAAGTACTGGTATGAATCGAAAAGAATTTTGCGAGTACTTTGAAATTCCTTATATGACGGAAACAGATTGGGAATTAGGCAACAGGAGAGTTCCAACATATCTTTTGCGTTTGATGGAGTATAAGATTCGGATAGAGCAGTTGGCTGATAAAAAGAATCAAGCGAGCAATGGAATCTTGTAAAAGTGCTGAAATAGAGGTTTCAGACCATTTTGCCGACGCCGTCAAAATGGTTGAGATTGGTAGTAAAGCGGTGCGAGATGTGGATGATGCTGGATTTGGGCGAATTCGTTCAAAAGGTGACCAGGCATTGTTTGGAGGAAGAAGTACGCAGGAAATGAAGGAAAAACTTGGCGTAAGCGATAAACGACCATTAGCAGATTTTTTGCCAACGCTTACGATTGCAGCCAAGAATCTTGCAACAGAGATGACCAATTACAACGTGGAAGAAAAGGATTTAAAGGGAGAAGGAGCTATTACTACGGAACATGTGCAGAATAATACTACAGTTCGTGAAATGCTTGGTACCAGAGGAATTAAACCGGAGGAACTCCCACCATCAGAAGATATAAAGAAGTTGGAGCGTAAAGTAAAATTGCAGGAAAAAAAGATTGCGAAGGAATCTGGAGTACTTCCGAAGAAGATTGAAGAATAAATTTTATTTTTATTGAATTCGAGTGATTAAAATTTGGAACAGAGGGGATGAAAATGGAAAAGATTGAAACACTGGAGGCCGCGCTTAAGAGAATAGCAGAATTGGAAAGTGAAAACGAGAAACTTCGTGAAGAACTGGAGTAATCAAGGATTATAAAAGGCTGAAAGCAGATGAAAATAGTCGTTTTTCATAGGTCATTGTGCCGTTGGATATGTAGACGGTGAGATTCCTAAGGCTGCAAAAAGGAAAGAAAATAGAGTGTTTTGGGTGGATTGACAACTTCAATTTAGTAAGAGGTTTAATTCCATAAAATTGGTCTAAAGTAATTAATTATTGTCGAAGATACATATTTTGCAAGTGTCACTTTATTGGTACATATATGAATGTATCATTTAGATACAAGATAAGTAACAACAATCTTGTAAGGAAAAAAGGCTTAATTGTTTAGATAGCAACAGAACAGTTAAGCAGATGGAGGTGGCAGATATGCATATATTAACATTGATTATAATATTTGTTATAGCTTCAATTGGAGCGGCCTGTAAAGGAGACTTTTCTGGAGTGGCAGCAATAGGTAAATTTGTAGGGGTAATTGCATTATTAATATGTGTGGGGTTACTATTTTGTTATCCGCTTTTAGCGATTATTGTAGGGGCAGTAGTGGCTACAGTTGTCATATGTAGCAGTTCAAAGTAACATAAAAAGGTCACCCATATAGGGAGAATGGAGAGAAGATTATGAATAATGATTTTAAAGCTGGGATTATAGGGGGCTTAGTATTCTTAGGAATACTATTATGTTTGGGGTTGGTAGAAAACACACTTGAAAGCAGCAGCGATAAAAAAGCATCTCCATATAGCAGATATTCATATACACCAAATTATGGAACATCAAAGAGCAGTTCTTATTCAAGTAGAAGTAGTACATCAGGAAAATCATCAAGTACAACAAGTTCTACTAAGTATTCAGGAACCAAATCGACTTCTGCAGGTGGCAAATCAACAAGTTCATCATCAAAAAAATCAAATTCTTCAAGCTCATCAAAGAGCAGTTCAAAAAAGAAGAATTATTATAATTCATATGATGATGGCTATGATTCAATTTATGATGATGGCGATTATGATGATTACAGATATGATAGGGATTCAGACTATGCTGATGGTGTAGATGATGCAATGGATGAACTGGAATGGTAAATTTCTCTTAAATATTAGTTTGTTTATCTAAAATAATAGTGTATAATAATACATAGTTAATTGTTCGGAAGTGAGAGGATAAATATGGCTACGGAGAGAAAAGAAAAACTTATAAGGGTTTTGCAGATAATGCAGACAACAGATGAAAAAACGCCCTTGAATGCAACTCAGATAGTAAAAAGACTTGATACAGAATATGAACTTGAGGGAGTAGAGAGAAGAAGCATATACAGAGATATTGCTCTGCTTCAGGATTGTGGATATGACATAGTGCAGACAGAAGATAAAAGAAGTGGGTGGTATATGAATACTCATGCATTTGCAGATTGGCAGATAAAGATAATGATGGATGCAGTTCAGCAGGCGAGATGTGTTTCATTAAATGAGGCAACAAAGATTAGAGAAAACCTTCTTAATCTTACAAGTAAGAGAGGACGAAGCAGGCTTACACATATGATGCAACAGCATCCTGGCAATGTAAATGTAAATGAGAATATCGGCATATATATAGAAACTATGCTTGAAGCCATATACCAGCACAGAAAGATTGAATTTCAGTATACAGAGATAAATGATTCGATGAAGAAGGTGCTGCGTCGGGAAGGCAAAAAGTACCTTCTTAATTTATATGCAATTTATTGGTCTGATAATAATTATTATCTCATTGGTGCACATGATAATCATGACAATCTGGTTAATTACAGACTTGATAGAATTGTCAATTTAACCATGTCTGATGAAAAGGCGATTGATGCAAAGGAAAAGGTTGGAGTTAATCCGGAGATGATAATTCAGAATTATATAGAAAAGAGCGTGGATCATTTCCAGGGAGAACTAATAAGAGTAGAAGTTGAGTATGAACCAGGTCAGGCAGCAAATGCAATTCTTTATGATTTCGCTGGTGGAAATATAAGGGTAAGGAAACTTGAGAATGGACACTGCGTTGCCAGTTTTCAGAAGATGGACAGTGTAACACTTGTGGGATGGTTTATGCAGCATGCGGGGATGTATAAGGTTGTTGGACCAGAGCAGTTGAGGGATGAGGTAGCTATAAAATTAAAACAAGCTGTAAATTTATATGATGATTAATAGACAAAGGATGGTGTATATGATGATGAAATGGTTTTTCCCTTCAATAGGATATGGGGCAATTGAAGGATTTTCTAATCCAGGACTGGAAATGTTTAAAGGTGAACCTATAAAAGCAATGGCAAGAGAAATAATTCAGAATTCTCTAGATGCGGTAAATAACCTAGATAAACCTGTATATATAGAATTTGAGAATTCATATCGTAAACTTAGTGATTTTCCTGGAATAGAAAGTATGAGAGAGATTATTGGTAAATGTAGGGAGTTCTGGCGTGGTCAGAACGACGAAAAGACTATGAAATTTATTGCTGAAGCAGATAAAAGATTAAACTCTTCTGGAATATTTGTACTTAGAGTAAGTGATTATAATACAACAGGCGTAAAGGGTGCATTTAGTAGTGAGAATGAAATTACACCATGGAAGAGCCTTGTTCAAGGAAACGCTTTCTCTGTAAAAAATAGTGATAGCGCAGGTGGAAGTTATGGAATTGGCAAGGCGGCACCATTTGTAGTTTCAAAATTACAGACAGTATTTTATAGAACATATGATACTGATGGAGTAAAGGCTGCGCAGGGAGTAACACATCTTACATCATTTAGTGATCCAAGTATGGCACTTCCTGGAGAAGATTCAAGGCGATGTTCTACGGGATATTATTCTATCAATAATCAGAATGTGCCATTCGAAGTGATTGATGAATTAGAAAAAATAAATGTCAGGACAGAATATGGAACAGATTTATTTATTCCAGCGTTTGATTTTGCATCAGGTAAAAATGATTGGACGGATGATATAATTATAGAGATATTGGATAATTTTCTGTATGCAATATATTCAGAAAAACTTGTAGTAAAGGTTGATAAAAAAAGAGTTGATAAGGTGTCTTTAGCAAGGCATATTGATAGATTAATGCCAAAGACGAAACATGCATCTTATTTCTATAATGTTATAAGAGAAGATAATAATGATGTAATAGAGGAAAAATATAAGTTATATAGCTATGGATATTTAAGATTACGTCTGTTGTATAAGTCAGATTTGAATAAAAAAGTTCTTGTAGTAAGAAATTCCGGTATGAAGATAACAGATATTAAGGGACTTCCAAAGGGAATATCGTATACAGGGTTTCTTGAGCTTCAGGGAGAAAGTGTAAATGAGTTTTTTAGACGGATGGAAAACCCACAACATAATATGTGGGAGCCTGAAAGGCATGAAGATCCGCAATTGGCTAAAAAGTTAAAAAAAGAAGTAGAGGGGTGGGTTAAGGATACCATTGGTAGAAAAATAGAGGAAATCAGTGGTGCAGAAATGGATATTGATGTCGGAAGTATATTTAATACAAGTGAAAATATAAATTATAATTCAATTTCCGATGTTAATAAGAAGGAAAATGTAACTGATACGATTGAAAGTGTAAGTCTTGTAGAACAAGAAAGGAAAGACAATACCTTAAAAATTAAAGATATTGGAGAACAATCTGAAGAAACAGACAAAAAGATGATTTCAGGGTTTATAGATGATAGTGGTAATAGTATAGGTCACAGGCATAGGTCTGGTGGCAAAAGAGAAGCAAGTCCTACCGGAAGAAGAGGATATTTATCTGAAAAAGGACCGGATAAAATGTATGATAATTCAACATCAAGCATAAAAAATGGTGGTAAGAGAGAAGTTGAAGTGTCTGCCAGATTTATAAGTAAGAAAGAGGGGTTGAATAGATTAATTCTTATTGCGAAAGAAGATATTAATACAGGAGAAATTGAGATAGTTTCCACAGGAGAAAATGGTAAGATATTACCTATATATGTTGATATAGCAATGGGTTTGAATGTTGAGTGCGAAGCGTTAGATGGACATATTAAGATAAAAAATGTAAAGGCAAATGATAAAGTTAAGATAGATTTTTATATCAAAGGTGGGAAAAATTATGCTATGGGGGTAAGAGCATATGGAAATTAAAAACAGGTTATTTCCTTATCCGGTATTATGCGATAATAATGATGATTATATAGAATCGAAGTTTGATGTAACTGTGACTAAGGAAGAAAAATTGAATGATATAATTCTTCATTTTGATATAGAACTTGATAATACAGAACTTTTATCTTTGATAAGGGAAGGAAAGGCTGAATATGTAATGCATATTGAGTGCCCGTATACTTCTTATAGGAAAGTTGTAAGAGGCTTTAGCAAGCCAATAGAATATAGTATACCGAAGGAAAAAGTAAATAAGGATGTATATTTAGTAGCAATGGTTGTTGCTACATCTGAGATAAATAATTTCTATTCAGATAGTTTTAATGAAGATTATGATGAAAGTGTATATTTTGAAAAAGGTTCGATTCTTGCATATAAGAATTTACCACGTTTAATCATTGTTAAGAATTATGAAGAACTGGCAAGAGGAGATTCATTCTTCACAATTGTAAATAAAAGTTATGGAAAGGAAGAAATGGAACCAGTAACATATGATTTGTCGGGAGATAAGATTAAGATATTGGTGGATAATAACATGTATAATAAATATGTCAAGTTTCAAACTAATCAAGATATGTTTCCACTAATAATAAGTTTACTTGTTTTGCCAGCCTTAGCATACGCTATAGAAATATTAAGAAACGAGGGCAATGGTAATTATGCATCAACATACTGGTATCAGAAACTATGTAAATCTTGTGAGTTAAAGGGGAAAGATTTTAAAAACGATATAGTTGAAGGCGAATTTACAGCAATAGAAGTTGCACAGTTGCTATTAGAAGAGCCAGTAGAAATGGCGTTTAATAATATATCAGTAATTGCAGAGAATAGCACAGATGAAGAGGAGTAGTAGATGAAGATACTTTTCATGAAACAGGATGCCCTGTCTTTTATAAAAGAGAATATGAAGACTCTATATGTTAATTATTATAGAGAAAAAACAAATAAATGGATATATGATTTATTTGATTATGATCCATTTGATGTAGTAATTGAAGTACCTGATTTTGAGCTTGCACCAATTATTGCAAACAGAAAAGGTTTTACTGAATTAGAAAATTGCAAAATTATATATGAAAAGTTAAAGTGTATTTCTGAATCACAAGCGTCAGATGAGAGACTATGGGCAGGATTATGTAATGGCACATTTTATGAATATGTGAGAAATAGATGGGGATACGATATGCTTGACTTTAAAGAAACAAAATCTGATGCTGACAGTGTATTATCACGTTTCTTTTTTAAGAATGGTAAATACAGGAATTCGTTATCAAAATGCTGGTGGGTTGGACATAATACATACCTTCAAAATGATAATAATCATTATCAGCTTCTTGATTATCTTGGGGCAGATGATTTTTCGACTAAAATAAATGATTTATTTTATAATTATGCTTTTTCATCAAATCTTCAAATTGTTACAGGTATAATTAAGGGATGGCATACTGCTACAAATGATAGAAAACTGACTATAAGAGAGTATTTTAGACCAATGATGCAGGATTTCAATGCATTAGGTGGAGGAGTATTACTTGATATTTATTCAGAAGAAGAAATAGAAAAAATTGTATATGATTATATTGTCTCGCTTATAATTAAGGAATCACCAATAGTAAGTGATAATAATGATGATGATATTGATGAATAGTAAGTAAAATATATGTAGGTGATTTAGTGGTTGTAGCGTTTTTTCTATTGAATTATAATTAATGATAAATAAGTAGAGACTTGTTATAAAAACGAAAACTATAGTGATAAAGTTTGATGGTTAAAGGGAGGAAAGTCTGATACAACTGCACTTAGACACTTTGAAACCAGTCAGATAAAATACGATTTGGTTGGAAAAGTAGCAGAGGCTACAGTACTTACCAGAAGAACTGTGGCAGCTATTTTAAAGGGTATTCGTAAGGATAAATTTGATATGTACAAGAATAACCCGGAAGAGTTTATTTCAAAAGTAACAAGATTGATTAAGGAACAGAAAGCCACAATGATAGTTGACCATATTTCTTATGATCAGCTTGAAGGCAAGTATGAGAGTGACATATTTACAGCAGAGAAGCATACAACGATAGATAAGGCTTTTAAGGCAGAGAAGCATATTCAGCCATATGTATTCACAGACGGAAATGCAGATAAGAGTGTGGAACGCAAATTTGCTGAAGACCTGGATGGAGCAGCAGAAGTATGTGTATATGCAAAACTTCCGAAAGGATTTTCAATTCCAACACCAGTAGGTAATTATAGTCCTGACTGGGCAATCGCATTTAATGAAGGTACAGTAAAGCACATATTCTTTGTTGCTGAGACGAAAGGTACAATGGAATCTTTGCAACTTAGACCTATTGAAAAAGCGAAAATAATGTGTGCAAGAAGACTCTTTAATGAGATATCCACGGATAATGTGGTTTATCATGATGTTGACAGTTATAAGACATTGCTAAATATTATGCCAACAATTGAGAAAAAGTGTATTAACAATTAATCAGATAAGGGAGGTGAATCCGTATCATGGCAGATTTTAAATATGAAATAACAGAACACATAGGTACTCTTTCAGAGAGTCCTAAAGGATGGACAAAGGAATTAAACAGAATTTCCTGGAATGGAGGAGCACCTAAACTTGATATAAGAGATTGGGCATCGGAACATGAAAAGATGGGAAAAGGTGTTACCTTAACAGATGATGAAGCAAAGAAATTGGTTGAGTTATTATCTGATAATTAAGGAAGTACTAAGAGGATTATCATATGGCTATGCTTATATTAAAAGTGACATATCATGTAAAATCTAGAATGGTCAATGAGTTTATGACCATGCTTACAGATGCAGATATCGAAGAAAAGGTAAGGGTTGAGGAAGGCTGTATTAAATAATATTATACTTCACACCTAGAAAATGACACAGTAATTCTTACAGAGTGCTGGGAGAGTAAAGAAGCACAGCAAAAACACCTAAACCAGCCGTATATGTCTGTTGTTAAAGCTCTAAAAGAAAAGTATGTTTTATCAACTGATGTATCACAGGAAACAGAATCTACTTTTGAAGAAGAGTAATGAGTATGCTGTAAATGAGAATGGTATGGCAAGAGAAGAAAATGTTAATGCATTTAAGGATACAGAAAAGCAGGTTAAGGGCAGTAGTAAATTAAAGAATGCAGTGGCTAATTCCAGTGCCAATCAGAAACTAATATTAGAGACTGATGAAATATCTGTGCCAGATAAGGATAGATACCAAAATACTGCAGAGGTTATCGTATCAAAGAAAAGGACATTGGAAGCTGCATCAGGATATAAGGGCTTAAATATCTGTGTACATAATTTTGCCAGCGCAACAAATCCTGGCGGTGGTGTGGTGAGGGGAAGCTCTGCACAAGAAGAATGCCTGTGCAGATGTTCCACACTGTATTTTAACCTTAATTTGCCTGATATGTGGGCAGGATTTTACACTCCACATAGAATGGAGCACAATCCAATACATAATGATGACTGCATATATACACCGGATGTTGTAGTAATAAAGACTGATACAGCCAAACCTATGCTTATGCTAGAAAATGAATGGTATAAGGTAAATATGATAACATGTGCTGCGCCAAACCTTAGGGAAAAGCCAAGTAACATGATGAATAGTGGTGATGGTGATGTGAAAGTTAAAATAACGGATGATGAGCTGCTTGCAATACATGAAAAAAGATTCTCAAGAATACTTGATATAGCTTTGACCAATAATAATGATGTAGTAATACTTGGTGCATTTGGCTGTGGCGCATTTGAGAATAATCCAAGCGTTGTTGCAGCGGCAGCAAAAAATGTAGTTGAAAAATATATACATGCCTTTCGTGTAATAGAATTTGCAGTTTATTGCTCTCCAAGAGATAGTCATAATTATGATGTGTTCAAATCTGTCTTGGGAAATATGAATCAAAGATATAAAAGATAGTGATTGAGAGATGTCTCGATTATAAACATAGGATTTTGTTATATGTAGTAATCGTTATATAGTAGTATGTAAATTATAAAATGTTAAAATCAATTGCATAAGAAATCAGAAATGAAAGCTGTTTGTTAAAATCGCTTGCTAGCAATGCATGTGGCATAGTGTTACGATAATTACATCAAATGAAAGAGAGAATATACTCATGGAAAAAGATGGAATGATATTTGCTAGGAATTTAAAAAATTTAAGACATTGCTTGATGATATATGGGGGCTTACATATATTGATATAAGTGAAATATTAATGATAGCTGTTGGACTTAAGAAGTGGGGATATATAATTACAGATTTGTATGAGCAGGGATTTACAGTTATTTTAAAGTCAGAAAAATCTGTGATACAGTTAAGAAGAGATATATTTAATATTATGGAGCATCTTATTCATTATGACAATGAATACCTAGTAGGAAAACAGGAAGAATATTCTTCAAAGCTTGAAGCAGCAAAGAGTGAGATAATATCAGATGCATTTACGGAAATACTTGGTTCATCACCGGATTCATTTAGGTATTACTGTGTTGATGATAGAGGTATTATAAGAGGATATGGCAATACAATAGAAGAATGTCAGGAAATACTTATTGAGCAGCGCAGTATTGCTGATGAAAATAGTATCATGGAAATGTAGTAGTAATTTTAATTGAAAGACGCTAAGATTTGATATGAATTTTATAATGATTTATGTTTCCTTATTTTTAAAGCAGCCTTTAGTGTAACTGGTATTTGTGTTATAGTAATGATAACAAAACATCAGGAAGTAAGAAGTTTATGAGTGATAATAATACATTAGATTACTACAACCTGCATACAGCAGACTTTGTTAATACAACTCAAAATGTTGATTTCCATGAAATACAGGAACTTTTTCTATCGTTTTTGCCGGCAAAAGCAACATTATTGGATTTTGGATGTGGTTCAGGAAGAGACACTAAGTATTTTATAGATAATGGATATGAAGTTGACGCAATGGATGGTTCAAAAGAATTATGTAAGGCAGCAACAAAGTACACAGGTATTCAGGTACAGCATATGCTTTTCGAGGATTTTAATGCCAGTAATGCATATGATGGGATATGGGCGTGTGCATCAATTCTTCATTTAAAGAAATGCGAACTGCCTGATATGATAAAAAGGCTGTATCAGGCACTTAAAAGAAATGGTGTGATATATATGTCTTTTAAGTATGGTGATTTTGAGGGTGTAAGAAATGGAAGGTATTTCACATATCTTACAGAGGAAAGTTTTGATATGTTGATGAAGCCTATACATGGATTTATGAAAGAAAAAATCTGGATAACAGGTGATGTAAGACAAGACAGGGGTACGGAACAATGGCTGAATATTATACTTCGCAAGGTGACAACCATTTAATAGTTGAACAAAAATATTACAACATGCTGGATATAGAAGGATTTTCACAGATGATGAAGGATCCGTCGTATTGTTATAAGTTCTACTGGCTTGAGGCGATTGTTCATCTGATTTCAGAAAATGTTTATCAGACAACATTTGATGAGATAATTGACGAAATGATATCAAATGCATGGTATTCAGTAAGAGAGTTCCATATACATCTTAGTGGAATACAAGCTGATGGAATGGTAAGGGACGGGCTTGAAAGGGCAGTGAATTTGTTATCTGAATACAGCAGCTTACCTGCGAATGCATCAAAAGTTGAAATAAAAAATGCAATCAAAGAATATAACAATGCGCTTAAGTCAGTAAAGGAACAGCTTACCAATATGGTTCCTTACAGGGCTTTGTCAGGATTCTTTTCAAAAAGTGATGAGCCTGCTGACTGGGGAAGTGTAAAAAGACTGACAGCATATATTAAGAAGGTCAATCAGATGATTGTGTCATTACCTTATATTCTTGGAGACAGCAGCAAATTAAAAAAAGAAGTATATTTTAATCCTGACTGGGTTTTAATGATACAGGATAATACAGTAAATATACTTGGCTGGATTCAGTATGAAAAGGTTAAATGGCTGCAAAATAATAATCCGGAAGTGCCGGGATTAGTATATAAACTGGCACCTATGGATGAAAAGATAAGGAAGTTACCTCATGTAAGGAAACTGTGGGAAGGAATATTTGATGTATGTGAGGTAAAAGATGTATTTACAGGGAAGCCGGTAAATACAAAACAATATGACATAGATCATTTCATACCATGGTCATTTGTAATGAATGATGAGTTATGGAATCTGATGCCAATGGATTCATCTCTTAATTCCTCAAAGAATAATAGGCTTCCTAAGTGGAAACCTTTCTTTGAAATATTTGCGGGCAATCAGTTTATTTTGTATGAAAAGATATATGAAATGCCTGAGTTACATAAACTTTTTGAAGCTTGCTACAGAGATAACCTTCATTCTATATGGGCTGTAAGGGAACTGTATACTTTTGGAAAAAACAGACAGGAGTTTTGCCACATATTAGAAAAGAATATGCAGCCGGTATATGATTCTGCAAGACGTCAGGGATATGAAATTTGGAACAGAGATAAAGTACAGTAATATAAAAAACTACGAGAGATAAGTTGGCAAAAGCAACGCAAACATAGAAATTTAACCGCCGCCCTGCAGGAAAAGCAAAGCGGCGAAAAATATTTTATAAATCTCTCAACATATTCAGCTTTTTCATAGCTGGTCTTAATGCAAGATATATGATTGAAGCAACTATAACAGCGATAACTGCATTAACAGATGTGGTTATCGTACCTATTTTAGCAAGTGTTTTGGCAAGGTCCTGAGGCACACCAAGAAGGTATGTCTTATAGAAATATCCGACTACAGGGTCAGCAACAATATTGAATGCCATACCGCATATGCTTGATACAACAGTAGCAACAGTAACATATTTTGCAGAATGTTCCTTAGAAAGGTGGAAGAGCTTATGTGCTACAAAACCAACGATAAGACCGATACATAACTTAAGAATAAATGTCTTAGGAGCGCTTGTTACATAGGCTGTTGACAAATCACTTATTGTCATGCCGATTGCTCCGGCAAGACCACCCCATTCGCCACCGATAAGTAAAGCTGCAAGAACGCAGAATACATTACCAAAGTGGAACATAGTTCTTTCTGTTCCAACAGGAATGTCTATCTTTATAAATGTTGCACCAACATAGCAGAGTGCGGCACACAAAGCAGCCTGTGCAATAACCTTTGCGTCTACAGGCTTTCTCTCTTTCTTTGAAAATGTTCTGTATAATCCGGCAATAAGAATAACAATGCCAAGGATTGTTACAAGAAGTGAAAATGCGTATGCTTTATTACCTTTTACTATGTATGTGTTGACACATAACACAATACCGATAACAAGAATAATAGCACCAATTAATGTCTGGATTAAACCTGTTTTTTTGTCTTTCATAATTATCTTTTTCTCCTTTGATTCATATTTTCAGCAAAGAATAGTACAATTCAGGGCTTATTAAAAGTGCCAATTTGATAATGTTTTATATGGTCAGATTATGTAAGGGATATGTTTACATTTGCAAAAAATGTGTTACAATGAGGAGTACTATGCAGGAGGTAATGCAGTATATGAAGATTATGTTTGCATCTTTAGGTTGTGATAAAAACCTTGTAGATACAGAGAATATGCTTGGAATCCTTAACGATAAGGGCTTTGAGTTTACAGATGATGAAACACAGGCAGATGTTATTGTTGTCAATACATGCTGTTTTATTGGTGATGCCAAGCAGGAGAGTATCAACACGATACTTGAGATGGCACAGCACAAGGAAGATGCTGTGTGTAAGGCACTTATTGTTACAGGATGCCTTGCTCACAGATATAAGGATGAGATTATCAAAGAGATTCCGGAGGTTGATGCATTTTTAGGAACAACTTCTTATGACAAGATTGCGGAGGTTGTTACTTCAGTGCTTGAAGGTAAGGGGTTTAATGTCGTTGATGATGCCAACAGACTTCCTATTGTTAAAGAAAAGAGAATTATTACTACGCCGGGATATTTTGAGTACCTTAAGATAGCGGAAGGATGCGATAAGCATTGTACATACTGTATAATTCCTAAGGTTCGTGGCAATTTCAGAAGTTATCCTGTTGAGTATCTTGTGGAGCAGGCAAAGCACCTTGTACACAATGGAGCAAAAGAGCTTATACTTGTAGCACAGGAGACAACTCTTTATGGAACAGACCTTTACGGAAAGAAATCACTTCCAATGCTTATACATGAGCTTGCCAAGATTGAAGACCTCAAATGGATAAGAATTCAGTACTGTTATCCGGAAGAGATTAATGATGAGCTTATCGAGGCTATTAAGAATGAGCCTAAAGTCTGTCATTATCTTGATATGCCAATCCAGCATGCAAGTGATAATGTATTAAAGCGCATGGGAAGAAAGACAGATAAGCAGGAGCTTCTTGATATTGTTGCGAAGCTGAGAAAAGAGATTCCGGACATTGCATTAAGAACAACTCTTATTGCCGGCTTCCCGGGAGAGACACAGGCTGACCATGAAGAGGTTATGGAATTTATTGATGAAGTTGAGTTCGACAGACTTGGTGTATTTACTTATTCAAGGGAAGAGGATACCCCGGCTGCAACAATGCCGGACCAGATTGACCAGGATATAATGGATACGTGGAGGGACGAGCTTATGGCTCTGCAGCAGGAAATATCTATTGACAAGTCAACACAAATGGTTGGAAAGACTATTGATGTTATGGTTGAAGGCTATATTGCAGAGGACAATACTTATGTCGGACGTTCGTACAAGGATGCACCTAATGTTGATGGAATGGTGTTCTTTGAATGTGACAGGGAACTTATGTCAGGAGATTTCGTATCTGTAAAGATTACCGGTTCAACTGAATATGATTTAATGGGAATAATGGAGGAAAATGTTTAAATGAATTTACCTAACAAACTTACAATTGCAAGAGTTATTATGATTCCTTTGTTTCTGATATGTCTGTATCTTAACATTGGATGTGGCAAATATATTGCAGTAGGAATATTTATTCTTGCAAGCTTAACAGACCTTTTAGATGGTAAGATTGCAAGAAAGTATAATCTTGTTACTAACTTCGGAAAATTTATGGATCCACTTGCAGATAAGCTTTTAGTATGCTCTGCACTTATTGCACTTGTTGACCTTAACAGAATTGCAGCATGGATTGTTATTATTATAATTGCAAGAGAATTTATTATTAGCGGATTCAGACTTGTTGCATCAGATAATGGTGTTGTTATAGCTGCAAGCTATTGGGGAAAGTTCAAGACAGCATTTCAGATGATTACAATTATTATGCTTGTTCTTAATCTTAATGTACCATTTATGAATATTATTAATACTGTTCTCATATATATATCATTAGGATTGACAGTGATTTCTCTTATTGATTATATTGCAAAGAATTATAAAGTTTTTCTGGAAGGTTCGGGTAAATAATAATGGTTGATTATCTCAGCTGTCTTGATAAGGCTCTTGTTGAGACATTAAAGAACAAATCCCTGACTATAACTACAGCTGAGTCATGCACAGGCGGCATGGTTGCTTCGTCTATAGTTAATATAAGCGGTGCTTCAGACATTTTTAAAGAGGGCTATATTACATATAGTAATGAGGCGAAGGAACGTATTCTTGGAGTTAAGCATGAGACTCTTGAGAAGTATAAAGCTGTAAGTGCTGAAACTGCTGCCCAGATGGCAGAAGGAGCAGTAAGAATATCTAAGGCAGATATCAGTGTTTCCGTAACAGGTGTTGCAGGACCTTCAAGAGAAGATGACAAGCCTGTTGGACTTGTGTATATCGGATGCTGCTATAAGGGTGAGACACATGTTAAAGAATGTGATTTGTCAGGCGACAGGCACACGATAAGGTGTCAGTCTACGAAGGAAGCACTTAAGTTTGTTCTTGATATAATTAAGACTAACAGGTAGAGATTATTGTAATTATTAGTTTTATTATATTATTTACTATATTATTTGCTATGGCGTTGAAGACCTACTATTAAGCTTGAAAGATGGCTTGAGTAGGTCTTTTTTGCTGGGATTAGAGTGGGCTGGAGCGAGCTGGAATGTGAAGACCTACTAAGTGAGTGAGATGTGAGTGTTGAGTAGGTTTTTAGAGCCGTATAGGAGGCGTGAATGGGCGAGAAGACCTACTAAGTGAGTGAGAAGTGAGTGGTGAGTGGGTCTTTAGAGCCGGATTGGAGACGTGAATGGGCGAGAAGACCTACTAAGAGAGAAAAAAGTGAGCGTTGAGTAGGTTCTTTGAGCCGTATTGGAGGCGTAAGTTGGCGAGAAGACCTACTAAGTGATAAAGAAGTGAGTGTTGAGTAGGTCTTTTGAGCCGGATTGGAAGTGTGAGTTGGTGAGAAGACATACTAAATGAGAAAGATGTATTACTTGAGTAGGTCTTTATCCTTCAGAATCATCTTTTGTCAAGCAGAAATGTAGAAAAAGACCTACAAATCAAGGGAAATATTGCTTTTAGTGGGTTTTATAACGATATCGGATTAAATATTACGATGAATTGATGCAACTATCATTCGACAGGTACTGCAAGTTAAAAAATGTTGCTGAACTTATGTATAAAATATTATATCAACATATAATAATATAAAATAGGTGTTTACAAAATATATATAATATGATATATTTTTACTATTCCAGTATACAAACAAACGTAACGAATAAATGTTCGAAAGGTTCTTGACAATGCAGACATAATAAGATATTATTTAGAAAACGAACACATGTTCAAAAGGAGAGTTTAAGGTATGGTTAATGAAGATAAGATGAAAGCCCTTGATGCGGCAATTTCTAATATTGAGAAACAGTTTGGTAAGGGCTCTGTAATGAAGCTTGGGGAATCAACAGCTAATCTTAATGTTGAATGTATTCCTACAGGTTCTTTAAGTCTTGATATTGCTTTGGGAATCGGTGGAGTTCCTAAAGGAAGAGTTGTAGAGATATATGGACCTGAATCAAGTGGTAAGACAACAGTTGCGCTTCATATGGTTGCTGAAGTACAGAAGAGAGGCGGTATTGCAGGCTTCATTGATGCAGAGCATGCTCTTGATCCTGTATATGCTAAGAATATTGGTGTTGATATTGATAACTTATATATTTCACAGCCTGACAGCGGTGAGCAGGCACTTGAGATTACAGAGACTATGGTAAGATCTGGTGCAGTCGATATTGTAATTGTCGATTCAGTTGCAGCTCTTGTTCCTAAAGCAGAGATTGATGGTGATATGGGCGATTCACATGTAGGTCTTCAGGCAAGACTTATGTCACAGGCATTAAGAAAGCTTACACCTGTTGTAAGCAAGAATAACTGCGTTGTTATATTTATCAACCAGCTTCGTGAAAAGGTTGGTGTTATGTTTGGAAATCCGGAGACAACTACAGGTGGTCGTGCACTTAAGTTCTATTCTTCTGTAAGACTTGATGTAAGAAAGATTGAGACACTTAAGCAGAATGGTGAGGTTATTGGTAACAGAACCAGAGTCAAGATTGTTAAGAATAAGGTTGCCCCTCCATTCAGAGAAGCAGAGTTTGATATTCTTTTTGGAAAAGGTATATCTACAGAAGGAGATCTTGTTGATCTTGCTTCTAATGCAGGTATTATCCAGAAGAGTGGAGCATGGTTCTCATATGAGGGCAATAAGATTGGACAGGGACGAGAGAACGCCAAGCAGTTCCTTCTTGATAATCCAGAGATAAGAGAAGAAGTTGACAGAAGAGTAAGAGAACACTACGGAATTGTGGACGGTGTTAAGGAAGCAGAAGCATCTGATGATGCTAAGCAGGCTAAGGCTAAGAAGAAAGCAGATACAGAAGAGTAATATTAAGGTGGGTTATGGAAGATAATATTGAACTTATTGTCACATCCATTAAAGAACTTACTAAGAAACGCAGGCTTGTATATATTAATTATGAGCCTGCATTTGCTTTATATGCAGCAGAATTAAGAAAGTTTGGAATTAAGGATGGAGAGTCTGTCAGGAAAGAAGCGTATGATTCTCTGATAGATGATGTGTTATCTAAGCGTGCAACGGTAAGAGCGATGGCATTGCTTAAGAATAAGGATTATACAAGAAAAGGTTTGGAGGACAAGCTTAGAGATGGATATTATCCTGATACGTGTATAGATTATGCATTAGAGTATGTAACCAGGTTTGGATATATTAATGATGAGCGTTTTGCAGAAAATTATGTTAATTTTAAGGCAGGTAATAAGCCAAGAAGACAGATTGAACTTAAGTTAAAGCAGAAAGGCGTTGATGCAGACATTATCAGCAGGATTTGTGACGAATTTTATGCGGATAACTGTGATATAGAATTAGAACAGGCAAAGTTGTTTGTTGAAAGAAAGCATATTGATTTTGCGAATACTGATTATAAAGAGATTCAGAAGGTCAAAGCTGCATTATATCGTAAAGGATTCAGTATGGATATTATTAATAAAGCATTGGATTCTAAGGGGCTTTTCCTTGACATAATCGACAATTGAGTATAATATTAGATTGTTGTATTTTTGGTACAATGAAAACTAAATAAGGAGGTGCTCCTGCGTTGATTCCAATAGTAATCGCAATTATTGCTACTTTAGTGATAGTCGCTCCTATTACTTGGTTTATCTCGTCTAATGCAATCAACAAGCGTAACGATGCAACAATCGGTAATGCCAATGAGAAAGCAAGAGAGATAATAGATGAAGCTCTTAAGACAGCTGAAACCAAGAAAAAGGAAGCTCTTTTGGAAGTCAAGGAAGAGTCTTTAAAGACTAAGAACGAACTTGAGAAGGAAACTAAGGAAAGACGAGCTGAGATAAGCAAGTATGAAAAGAGAGTTCTTTCAAAAGAAGAGACACTTGACAGAAAGATTGAGGCTGTAGAGAAACGCGACTCTAACATTACCAGGAAAGAAGAAGAACTTGGTAAACAGAAGCAAAAGGTTGAAGAACTTGAGAAGAAGAGACAGCAGGAACTTGAACGAATCTCAGGATTGACCTCCGAACAGGCAAAAGAATATCTATTAAAGACTGTTGAAGACGAAGTTAAACATGATACTGCTGTAATGATTAAGACATTAGAAAGCAGAGCGAAAGAGGAGGCAGACAAGAAGGCTAAGGAGATTGTTGTTAATGCAATTCAGAGATGCGCCGCAGACCATGTGGCTGAGACAACAATATCAGTAGTTCAGCTTCCTAATGACGAAATGAAAGGCCGTATTATTGGTAGAGAGGGTAGAAATATCAGAACTCTTGAAACACTTACAGGTGTTGAACTTATCATTGATGATACACCTGAGGCTGTAGTTTTGTCGGGCTTTGATCCGGTAAGAAGAGAGGTTGCAAGAATCGCTCTTGAGAAGCTCATACTTGATGGAAGAATTCATCCGGCAAGAATTGAGGAGATGGTTGAGAAAGCCCAGAAAGAAGTCGAGACATTAATTAAAGAAGAAGGTGAAGCTGCAACCCTTGAGGTTGGTGTACATGGTATCCATCCAGAGCTTGTAAGACTCTTAGGTAAGTTAAGATTCAGAACAAGTTATGGACAGAATGTTTTAAAGCATTCTATTGAAGTAGCACAGCTTACAGGTCTCTTGGCTGGAGAGTTAGGACTTGATGTTAAGATGGCTAAGCGTGCTGGTTTATTACATGATATTGGTAAAGCTGTTGACCACGAGATGGAAGGCTCACATATTCAGTTAGGTGTTGATCTTTGTAGAAGATATAAAGAATCAGCTCTTGTTATTAATGCAGTAGAAGCACATCATGGAGACGTTGAGCCAGAAAGCTTAATTGCTTGTCTTGTACAGGCTGCTGATACAATTTCAGCTGCAAGACCTGGTGCAAGAAGAGAAACGTTAGAAACTTATACAAACAGACTGAAACAATTAGAAGATATTACCAACTCGTTCAAGGGAGTTGAGAAATCCTTTGCCATTCAAGCAGGTAGAGAGGTTCGTGTTATGGTAGTTCCTGAAGTCGTTAGTGATTCAGATATGGTAATCATGGCTCGTGACATTTCTAAGCAGATTGAGGATCAGATGGAATATCCTGGTCAGATCAAGGTTAGTATTGTCAGAGAGTCAAGAGCTGTAGATTACGCAAAGTAAACTAACATAAACCAAGGCTGTTACATAATGTTAATTCGTTATGTGACAGCCTTTTTTGATTTTAACACACTTAATATAATTAAGCATTTTAAAGAGATGTTTTAAAATATTAAGTTATTTTTAAAAATATTTGCAATTATGAAATATACATTGTAGAATAGAGCATGTTGATTATATGCTGATTAGGAGGAAGATTATGCAGTACAATGATATGAGTAAAGAAGAGCTTTTAGTTTTAAAGGAAAGCTTGAACAAAGAGTATGCAGAAGCTAAGGCAAAGGGACTTGCGTTAGATATGTCAAGAGGTAAGCCATCAGCTAAGCAGCTTGATGTTTCATTAGGACTTCTTGATACAATCAATAGTTCATCAGACCTTAAGAGTTTAGATGGAACAGATTGCAGAAACTATGGTGTTTTAGATGGTATTCCAGAAGCAAAGAAGCTTATGGCAGATATGATGGGAACAACACCAGATCATGTTATTGTGTATGGAAACGCAAGTCTTAATATTATGTATGACCAGATTTCGAGAGCATACACACACGGTATTCTTGGTAATACTCCATGGTGCAAGCTTGATAAGGTTAAGTTCTTATGTCCAGTTCCTGGATATGACAGACATTTTGCAATTACAGAAAGATTTGGAATTGAGATGATTAACATTCCAATGTCAGAGTCTGGTCCAGATATGGGCATGGTAGAAGAATATGTAAGCAAGGATGCTTCTGTAAAGGGTATCTGGTGCGTTCCAAAGTATTCTAATCCTCAGGGATATACATATTCTGAAGAAACAGTTAAGAGAATGGCTGCACTTAAGCCAGCTGCTGAAGATTTCAGAATTTTCTGGGATAACGCTTATGTTATCCATGATTTATATGATGACAATAAGGATGAGATAGCTGATATCATCAGTGAATGTGAGAAAGCTGGTAACCCAGATATGGTATTCGAGTTTGCTTCAACTTCTAAGGTGAGCTTCCCAGGTTCAGGTATTGCAGCACTTGCTACATCTGCTAATAATATTGCAGATATTAAGAAACAGCTTACAATCCAGACAATTGGACATGATAAGCTTAACCAGTTAAGACATGTGAGATTCTTTAAGGATATTAATGGACTTAAGGAGCATATGAGAAAGCATGCTGAATTCATGAGACCAAAGTTTGAGGCTGTTGAAAGAGTTCTTGAAGAAGAACTTGGTGGACTTGGAATTGGTTCATGGACAGAGCCTAAGGGTGGATATTTTATATCATTTGAGGCTATGGACGGATGTGCTAAGGCGATAGTTGCAAAATGTAAAGAAGCTGGTGTTAAGCTTACAGGTGCAGGAGCAACATTCCCTTATGGAAAAGATCCTAAGGATTCTAATATAAGAATCGCTCCATCATTCCCAACTCCAGAAGAGATGAAGCAGGCTGCTGATCTTTTTGTCCTCTGTGTTAAGCTTGTAAGTGTAGAAAAGTTACTTGAAAACAAATAATTAAATGAATATAATTAATATAAGCTTGCTTTTTATAAGCAAGCTTATTTAATAACCGGGTATATAATAATCAGATGTTATATATCATGATATAGTTGGGAGGATATACATATGGCTAAGATTGGTTTTATTGGAATGGGTAACATGGGATATGCAATGCTTAAAGGTGCTTTAGCGGCATTTTCATCATCAGATATTATATTTTCATCACCAGACAGGGAAAAATGCGAAAGAATATCATCTGAGACAGGTGTAAGATTTGCAGAAAGTAATGCTGAATGTGGCAACAATGCCAAGTATATTGTGCTTGCAGTAAAACCACAGATGTATCCAACAGTACTTAAGAATATTGTCAATGTGGTAACAGAAGAAAGTGTTATTATATCAATTGCACCGGGAATTACTATTGCGTCTATAAAGAATGCTCTTGGAAGCAACATAAGAGTTGTAAGAGCAATGCCTAATACACCTGCACTTATTGGAGAGGGAATGACAGGAGTAGCATATAATGCATCTGATTATTCATTTGATGAAAGAGATGTTATAGATAAATTCTTTACTTCATTTGGTAAGGTTGTTTACGTTGATGAAAAGCTTATGGATGGAGTAGTATGTGCAAGTGGCAGTTCACCTGCTTATGTATATATGTTCATTGAAGCCCTTGCTGACAGTGTTGTAAAGTATGGCATTAAGAGAGATGATGCATATAAGATGGTTGCCCAGACTGTCCTTGGTTCGGCAAAGATGGTGCTTGAGTCAGGAGAACACCCGGCAGTACTTAAAGATAAAGTGTGTTCACCTGGTGGAACAACAATTCAGGCTGTTTCTGCACTTGAAGAGAATGGTTTCAGAAATGCACTTATAAAAGCAACTGACGCCTGCTATGACAAATGTACAAGCATTAAGTAACATTTTTATATAGAAAGGCTGAATATGAAAGAACATATTAAAAGAGTGGATAGAATTCTTAAATATAAGGGTTCAATACTTGATATATATACTGATGTTATAGAGACTCCCGATGGACATAGGGCAGAATGGGATTATATTGACCACAGGGGAGCGGCGGCAGTTGTTCCGGTATTAGATGACGGAAGGCTGCTTATGGTAAGGCAGTACAGAGATGCACTTGACAGAGAGACGATTGAGATTCCCGCAGGTGGTCTTAATGGCTGGGATGAGCCGACAATTAATGCGGCGGCAAGAGAACTTGAAGAAGAGACCGGATACAGGTCAGATAATCTTACCAAGCTTGTATCAGTTGTGACTGCGGTTGCATTCTGCAATGAGGTGGTAGATGTATATCTTGCAACAGATCTTGTCAAAACAAGCCAGCATCTTGATGAAGATGAATTCATAGATGTAGAAAAATACACACTGGATGAACTTAAAGACATGATATTTGCAGGAACGATACAGGATTCCAAGACAATTTCAGCAGTTCTTGCTTACGATGCCTTACTTAACCGTAAAAAGAATAATTAAGACAAAGTCTTCATATATTGATTCAAAGTACATTTTGATGGATATATATGAAGGCTTTTTTATTGTGGGTAATTAAGAATGTAAGATTTGCTGCATTAATTATTGCGGGAATTATACTTGGTACATGCTTTATAAAAATGTGGCGTTATGGTGATGTGTTTTCAACTGAATATCTGATTGTATACATTAATTCTAATGTTGCATATGCAGATGTATGGCAGGAGGTGCTTGCTTACAGATTAAGGAGATTCATAACATTGGCAGTATTGATGATTACTCCATTCAGAAAATTGTATGTATACTGGCTGTGTCTGTATAACGGGTTCTGTCTTGGAATATGTATGACAAAGGCTGTTATGTTCCATGGAGCAGGGGGAGTAGTTATGGTTCTTGTCTGGTTGTTTCCACATTATCTGTTATATATAATGACCGTTCTGCTTATGTGTCATTATTTTCTTAACAGAATTGACACTTTAAGAAGAACGGTCATTATTGTGAGTATGTCATTGTTACTTACATTAATCGGAACATTTGCAGAAAGTTACATTAATCCCGACATAATGAAAATGTTTTTAAGCAAGGTCTGCAATATCGTATAAAAGCTTTTCAGACTCAGCCCATCCGAGGCATGCGTCTGTGATTGATTTTCCATAAACACCGTCGCCAACCTTCTGGTTACCCGGCTCAATATAACTTTCAATCATAACACCCTTAACAAGCTTCTTAACATCAGCAGAGTGATGGCAGCTATGAAGAACTTCCTTGACAATACGGATCTGCTCAAGATACTGCTTACCTGAATTGCTGTGGTTAGCATCTACAATAACAGCAGGGTTCTCAAGATCTCTTGCAGCATACATGTTATAAAGTCTTATCAAATCTTCATAGTGATAGTTAGGAATGGTCTGACCGTGTTTATTTACAGCACCTCTTAATATTGTGTGTGTAAGAGGGTTGCCTGGTGTATTAACTTCCCAGTTTCTGTATATAAATGTCTGCTTAGACTGGGCAGCAACTACAGAATTTAACATAACTGAAAAATCTCCACTTGTAGGATTCTTCATTCCGGCTGGAACATCAATTCCTGAACATACAAGTCTGTGCTGCTGGTTTTCAACTGATCTTGCACCAACGGCAACATATGAAAGAACATCTGAAAGATACCAGTAGTTTTCAGGGTAAAGCATTTCATCAGCAGGACTAAGATGTGTCTCTTTCATTACATCAATATGCATTTTTCTGATTGCAACAAGACCGGCAAGAAGGTCAGGCTTCTTTTCAGGATCTGGCTGGTGAAGCATTCCCTTGTAACCTACTCCTGTAGTTCTTGGTTTGTTAGTGTAAACTCTTGGAATAATAATAACTTTGTCTTTAATCTTCTCCTGAACCTTAACAAGTCTTGATGTGTAATCAAGAACAGCAGTTTCATTATCTGCTGAGCAAGGTCCGATAATAGCAAGAAGTTTGTCTGATTTGCCAGTGATAACATCAGCAATTTCAGCATCTCTTTCAGCTTTTAATGCTTTTATTTCTTCTGGTACAGGGTACTGTTCTTTGATTTCAGTAGGTGTAGGAAGCTTTGTGACGAACTCAAAACTCATATAATTTTCTCCTTAAAAATGTATATTCAATTAATTACATTTGCATAAAAAACATAATGTCTATGTGATTATAACATTTGTTTTCAAAAATGCAAAATAATAATACAGAAAGTACTCTTTGTGGTACAATATATTAAAGATTGTCGGGAGGCGTGGCTATGAATGTTAACAGAATTATATGGATAGTTTTGGATAGTGTTGGAATTGGTGAGGCCAGGGATGCAGCTAAGTTCGGTGATGAAGGTGCAGATACATTGGGACATACTGCATGGGCTAATGGAGGTCTTAATATTCCTAATATGGTAAAGCTTGGAATTGGCAATATTGACGGTGCACATAACCTTGAACGTTGTGATAATCCTATTGGGTGTTTTGGAAAACTTGCAGAAATATCTGCCGGAAAAGATACAACAATTGGGCATTGGGAGATGGCTGGAATATATTCTCCGAATCCGTTTCCTGTGTATCCAGACGGATTTCCGCAGGATATTATTGATGAATTTATCAGAAAAACAGGTGTGCCGGGTATACTATGCAATAAGCCGGCTTCAGGAACACAGATAATTGCAGAACTTGGTGATGAGCATGTGGCAACAGGAAAACCGATTGTATATACATCTGGCGATTCGGTTTTTCAGATTGCATGCCATGAAGATGTTGTGCCGGTAGAAAGACTTTATGAAATGTGTGAGACGGCAAGACATATCCTTACAGGAAAGAATGCTGTAGCAAGAGTTATTGCACGACCTTTTGTCGGGGAGAATGGCAATTATAAGAGAACACCTAACAGAAGGGATTTCTCACTAAAGCCAAGTGAGGATAATATATTGTGCAGAGTCCGTGATAAAGGGTTTGATGTAATCGGAGTCGGTAAGATTCATGATATATTTGCTGGTGTGGGCCTTACAGAGTCTAAGCACACTAATGACAATCAGGATGGAATGGATGTAACACTTGATTACATGAAGCAGGATAATAAAGGAATTATATATACTAATCTGGTTGAGTTTGATTCAACATGGGGACATAGAAGAGATTATAAAGGATATGCCAGAGGTCTTGAAGAATTTGATGAAAGGCTTTCACAGGTATTAGACACTTTGAAAGACACAGATATGCTTGTTATTACGGCTGACCATGGTTGTGACCCAACCTATAAGGGAACTGACCATACAAGGGAATATGTTCCACTGCTTGTATATGGAAAATGCTTAAAACATGGCGTTAATCTTGGAACAGGTGACACTTATGCTGATATAGCACAGACACTGGCTGAGATTTTTGGCACAGAACCGGTTAAGATAGGAAAGAGTTTTCTTAATAAGATTATGTAGGAGGTCTGCATTATGAGAATGGTTGATATTATAGAGAAGAAAAGAGATGGTGGAAAGCTTACTAAAGAAGAGATAGAGTTCTTTGTTAATGGCTATGTCAGGGGGGATATACCTGATTATCAGGCTTCTGCACTTCTTATGGCAATATATTTCAGAAATATGGATTATGATGAGACTCTTAACCTGACGCTTGCAATGGAAAACAGCGGAGACAAGCTGGATTTGTCGGATATTAATGGAATTAAAGTAGACAAGCACAGTACAGGTGGCGTTGGAGATAAGACTTCGCTTGTTCTTGCACCTATGGTTGCAGCACTTGGCGGCAAAGTTGCAAAGATGAGTGGAAGAGGACTTGGACATACAGGAGGCACGATTGATAAACTGGAAAGTATTCCGGGATTTAACACTTCTCTGTCTGAGAAAGCATTTGTTAAGCAGGTTAACGATATAGGAATTGCAATAACAGGGCAGACAGGTAATCTTGCACCTGCAGATAAGAAGATATATGCACTAAGGGATGTTACAGCAACGGTCGAGAATATTTCACTTATTGCAAGCAGTATTATGAGTAAGAAGCTGGCTTCTGGTGCTGATGCGATTGTTCTTGATGTCAAGACAGGAAGCGGTGCATTTATGAAAAATGAGGCTGATGCCGTAAGTCTTGCTAAGGAGATGGTTCGTATTGGAAAGGGGGCTGGAAGAAATGTAACAGCACTTATTACTGATATGGACCAGCCGTTAGGATATGCAGTCGGCAATGCACTTGAAGTTATCGAGGCTATCAATACTTTGAAGGGAGAAGGTCCTGAAGATTTAACAAAACTGGTTCTTAATCTTGGAACTTATATGGTTCTTGCGGCAAGGAATGACCTTGACAAAGAGACTGCAAGAAAAGAACTTGAAAGGGTAATCAGTGACGGAAGCGCACTCGATAAGATGGCAGAATTCGTCAAAGCACAGGGTGGAAATCCGGATGCAGTGTACAACACGGATAAACTTAAAGTTGCTGATACAGTAACAGAAATTTACGCAGAATGTGATGGATATGTTAAAACAATCCAGTCAGAAAGTATAGGAAAGGCTTCAATGATACTTGGCGGAGGAAGGGCGACGAAAGAAGATGTGATTGATTTATCCGTGGGTGTTGTGCTTTCTAAGAAAATAGGCGACAAAGTCAGCAAAGGTGATGTGATTGCAAGAATTTACTGTGATAATGCAGAAAAGACTAAAGAAGCAGAAACAATGATTAAGGATGCGTATACATTTTCGCGAGAATTTGTCGAAAAAAATGTACTTATAAAGGGAATAGTTGGTTAATAGTTGTAAATAATTGAATTTTGTGATATTATATTGACCAAACGGGGCTTTGCCCTAGGTTTGTGAATTGAAAAGGAGAGTTACGATGGAAGTAAGACAGGGTGCTAACGCAAGAGATGTAAAGGGTTATGATACAGAAAGACTGAGAAATGATTTTCTTATCCAGAATCTTTTCCCAGCTGATGATTTCAAGCTTGTTTACAGCCAGATTGATCGTATTATCGTAGGCGGATGTATGCCGGTTAATAAGGAACTTACACTTGAGGCAGGTTCTGAACTTAAGGCTGCATATTTCCTTGAGAGACGTGAGATGGGTATCTTTAATGTAGGTGGCAACGGTTCAGTTATCGTTGATGGTACTGAATATAAGTTTAAATATAGAGATGGTCTTTATATTGGTATGGGTTCTAAGGAGATTAAGTTCAAGAGCGAGGATTCTTCTAAGCCAGCTAAGTTCTACTTTAACTCAACACCAGCACATAAGACATATCCTACAGTATTTATTGATCCAGAAAAGGATATCAAGGATGAGTTCAAGCTTCAGCTTGGTTCTGTTGAAGGATGTAATAAGCGTCTTAACAGAAAGTATATTTTACCAGGTCAGGTCGAGACATGCCAGTTAGAGATGGGTATCACAACTCTTGAGCCAGGAAGCGTATGGAATACAATGCCATGTCATACACATGACAGACGAATGGAAGTTTATTTCTACTTCGAGATTCCAGAAGAAGATATCGTTGTTCACTACATGGGTGAGCCAACAGAAACTCGTCATATCATCATGAGAAGCGAAGAAGCAGTTATTTCACCAAGCTGGTCAATTCATTCAGCATCAGCTACACATGCATATGCATTTATCTGGGGAATGGCTGGAGAAAACCAGGATTTCGATGATATGGACTGGGTAGACATGAAGGATTTAAAGTAATCCGTCAGTACATATTTTACTAAGGAATGTAACCTGTAGAGGGTTTCATTTATAAATTATTATTAGGAAAAGGAGAATTAAAATGTCAGTTAATTTTTCACTTGAAGGTAAGATTGCATTTGTAACTGGTGCATCATATGGTATCGGCTTCGCTATCGCTAGTGGTATGGCTAAGGCTGGTGCAAAAATCGTTTTCAACGATATTAAGCAGGAATTAGTAGATAAGGGATTAGCAGCTTATAAGGAAGCTGGTATCGACGCTCACGGATATGTTTGCGACGTTACTAACGAAGAAGCTGTTAACGCTACTGTAGAGAAGATCACAAAGGAAGTTGGACCAATCGATATCCTTGTAAACAACGCTGGTATCATTAAGAGAATTCCTATGTGCGAGATGACAGCTGCTGAGTTCAGACAGGTTATCGACGTAGATCTTAACGCACCATTCATCGTATCAAAGGCAGTAATTCCTTCAATGATCGAAAGAGGACATGGTAAGATCATCAACATCTGCTCAATGATGTCAGAATTAGGCCGTGAGACAGTATCAGCTTACGCTGCTGCTAAGGGTGGTCTTAAGATGCTTACAAGAAATATCTGTTCTGAGTATGGTAAGTACAATATCCAGTGTAATGGTATTGGACCTGGTTACATCGAGACACCTCAGACAGCTCCATTAAGAGAGAGACAGCCAGATGGATCAAGACATCCATTCGACTCATTCATCGTTGCAAAGACACCAGCAGAGAGATGGTTAAAGCCAGAAGAATTAGCTGGTCCAGCTGTATTCCTTGCTTCAGAAGCATCAGATGCAGTTAACGGACACATCCTCTATGTAGATGGTGGTATCCTCGCATACATCGGCAAGCAGCCACAGTAATCGCGAACATAGATTAGCGGTGCAGATAACAATAAAGGGCTTGAGACAAGTTTACTTGTGCTCAAGCCCTTTTTGTTATCTATAGCGCATGGAATGCGCGTACAACTTGGTTGAAAACCAAGTTGTACATACACCGCGAACTACAAGCGCAGTGCGCGAATGATAGAAGAACCAGAGTGCAAGTTTACTTGTAACTCTGGTTCTTTTGTTATTCGCATAGAGCGCGACAGCACGTGTGTCCTGACCTGCGGTCAGGACACGGCACTGCGCGAAAGTAGTGGGACGCACCTGTTTCGTCCACCAATTCCCAGCCTCAAGAGCGAAGCGATTGTAGGCGTCCGTTCCGGCACAGAGGAATTCTAACATATGTGGAGGTCTAAAAAACTTCATATTTATCCAAGATAGACATGATTCATGATAATTAAATTCAATATTCGAACGTGATACCTATAAGTAGTCGTATTTTTTATCTTCTTATAGGCAGAAAACAAGAAAGTCTACAATGATAGATTTACAATTTGCCTATCAAATTATATTAAAACTAATCCTTATAGGAACACTACGCATGAATTCCGCTTTTTAGACTAATTACCAATTGTAAAATACCTATTAATCAAGATATATTTATGAATTTATAGGATAGCAACACGAAACAATCCTGCTCAACCTATAAAAACACCACTTGTAATTATCATAATCAATGCTAAAATCAAGTGTGAGGAGATAGTGCAAAATAACGCAGGAATGGAGATCACAATGTCATTATTTAAGAGAAATGCAACCAAAAAAGAAATAGAATCATCATTGAATGAAATCCAGATAAATCTTGAGAATAATTATAAGGATCTTGCTATTAAGGCATTCAAAGATTCATCAGAATTAATTGAAAAGTATCACAACACTGCAGTAATTAATGAAAAAACATACATAAAATATAAGCAGCAGTTGGATGAATTCTCAAAGAGAATGGTTGGGTATAGTCACAGACTGAATGTAAAGTATTGATGATGGAACTATTTGTTAAAAAAGTGGACTTTATTTCCCAAGCCCGTGCACCAGTGCGAAATATTACATGTTGAAATATATCCATATATATGCTATATTATATATATATATTTGTAACTTTTTAAAATGCAGTTGCAAAGGGGGGATTTGCATGAAGAAAGCGTTGATACTTGGAACAGCTATTATTTGTTTTGTTGCAATGACAGGTTGTAAAACAAAGCCACCGAAGGTTGCACATCCATATGTAAAGGAATATGTAGCCAGTTATAAGACAGGCAGTGTTAATGTTAAGGATTTTCTTGAACATGGAGAAGAATTTGCAATTGGGGCAGATGAAAATGGAAAAGCGGTATTTAAAGACCCTCAGAAAGCATTTGAGGCGTTAGTAAGGGATTATTCAGATGGTATTAATCTGATTAGGGATGAGTACAAGCTTGGACCAATTACTCCAAGAAATTTTTATGATTATATGACATATGGCTGGCAGGTTAATACTGGCACAGAAGAAAGCAAGAATCAGGCTGCTTTTGTGACTCAGGTTTTAGATATATATGAGAATAGTTATGATTTTGATAAATAGAATATGTTTTAATATAATAACCGCACCGTCATAAGACGGTGCGGTTATTCGTTAATCCACAACCCTCACAGTACTAATAACGGGCTGCTTACTTTTATCTGTAATCACACCATTCTGATTAGTATCAGTGCAGTCTTTGCATATCTTATCGACAATGTCCATGCCGCTTGTGACTGTTCCGAAAGCTGCGTATTGACCGTCAAGACTTGTTGTATCCTTCTGCATGATAAAGAACTGTGAACTTGCAGAATTGTTAGCAGAAGAACGTGCCATAGATATAGTGCCTCTTACATGACTTATATTATTTTGGACGCCATTTGACTTGAATTCTCCTTTGATTTTCTCAGAAGAGCCACCGGTTCCGTCACCATTAGGGTCGCCGCCCTGAATCATAAATCCATCAATTACACGATGAAAAGTCAGACCATTATAGAATCCTGAATTAGCAAGATTAATAAAATTAGTAACAGTAACCGGCGCTGTGTCTGCGTCAAGTTCTGCCTCAATTGTTCCATAGCTGTTGACTTCTATGGCAACATGGTGTTTTCCGGATAACAGATTCTGGGTATCATCCGATGATGAATTACTGGATGCCTTTTGTCCACAGGCAGTCATGCTGAATAAAATACATAACAGGGGTATGCTTAATAATAAATGCTTTTTCTTCATTTTAACAGGTTCCTTTCTGAATGTATAGAATATAGTATACCATTATCAGCCGATATGTAAAATATTAATATAAATTTGACTATCAAAATTTCTATGCATGTGATATAATTATCAAAGATTTCACAATATATGAGGGGAGATTAATTTAATGAAACTTGAAGTAAAAAATCTTACCAAGTCATTTGGCGAGAAAGAAGTCCTTCACGGTATTTCATTTGATGTGGAAGGCGGCAAGGCACTAGGTCTTCTTGGACGTAATGGTGCAGGAAAGACTACAACTATAAGAATTATTATGGATGTATTTCATGCTAATTCAGGAGAAATATTTCTTGATGGTAAAAAGTTTAATCCAAATGAGCATTTGATAGGGTATCTGCCGGAAGAGAGAGGATTATATCCTAAGAAAAAAGTATCAGAACAGCTTGTGTATCTTGGCAGGTTAAGAGGTCTGTCTAAGGCAGAGGCTAAGAAGAATACTGATAAATGGCTTAAAAGACTGCAGGTATCACAGTATACAGATGTGAAGTTAGAGACACTCAGCAAAGGCAACCAGCAGAAGGTCCAGCTTGCATCAACACTTGTCTGTGAGCCTGAGATTGTTATATTAGATGAGCCATTCAGTGGACTTGACCCGGTTAATTCCAAGATATTACAGGATGTTGTAACAGAATTGATAGAAGAAGGAAGAATAGTTATATTCTCAAGTCATCAGATGAGCTATGTGGAGGAGTTCTGTGAGGATATAGCAATAATTAATAACGGTGAGATTGCATTATCAGGTGATATTGCAGATATTAAGGCTGAATATGGAAAGAATCAGCTTATAATATCGGCTGTTGGAATGGGAGCAGAAGAACTGGCAGAAAAGTTAAAGACAAGCTGTGCAGATACATTATCTGTAACCGGAATACATAAAGATGGTGTTATAGTAAAGAATATTCATGAGCTTTCTGGAAATGCACTTATTAAAGAAATTATGAATGCTGATATAGAGATAGCATCATTTGACAGCTACAGACCATCGCTTAATGATATATTTGTAAAAGCTGTAGGGGGTGACAGATAATGAAGAAGTTCGGAGTAATATTCCAGTATGAGATTATGAATTATATCAAGAATAAAAGCTTTATGATTTCTACAATTGTTATAGCTGTTCTTGCTGCAGTGATACTGTTTCTTCCAAGTGTATTTGATATGTCAGGAATTCTTGGAATTAATAAAGATGATACTGATAATACCGCTGATAATACGGAGATTACTGATGTTATCATAATCTGTGATGAAAAAGACATATTTGCTGGAACGGGAATTGTAGAAGGTGTATTAAATGATGTGAAGATTGAAAATGTTTCTTCAAGAGATGCACTTGTAGATAAGATTGAAAATGATGAAAATGTCATTGCTGGTTTTGTTGTAAAGAATGCAACAGATTTTGAATATGTCGTTAATAATAGTGATATGTTTGATGATATGACGCAGAGATTTACATATGCAATGCAGCTGCTAAGCCAGTATAACTATTGTAAGGAGAATAATCTGGATATGGCAGAGATTGAAAATGCTTTTAATCCGGTTATCAATTCCGAGACAACTGTACTTGGAAAAGACATGATGAGTAATTACTGGTATTGTTATGCACTTATAATTATTGTGTTCATGGTTATCATTCTGTATGGAGTAATGGTAGCAACTTCTGTAACACAGGAGAAATCAAACAGAACAATTGAACTTCTTGTAACCAGTGCTGATACTAACAGCCTTTTCTTTGGAAAGGTTCTGGCAGGTACATCTGCAGCACTTTTACAGGTTGGAATTATATTTGCAGTAATACTTGGAAGCTATAAGATTAACAGAGACTCATGGGGTGGATTATTTGATAAAATATTTAATATTCCTTCAGATGTGCTTATAACATTTGCATTCTTCGGACTTGGAGGGCTGCTGTTCTATGTATTCATATATGGTGCAATGGGAGCGCTTGTGTCTAAGACAGAGGATATTAACAAAAGTGCCGGAAGTGTACAGTTTGTTATTATGATTGTATATTTTATAGGATTATCCCAGCTTAATAATGTAGATGGAATTCTTATGAAGGTTCTTTCATTCCTGCCAATAAGCTCATACAGTGCAATGTTTGCAAGAGTGGCACTTGGAAATGTGAGTTTTGCTGAGATAGCTGTATCGTTTGTTATTCTTATTGTAAGTACAATAGCAGTTGGAATATTAGGCTCTAAGATATACAGAATGGGAACATTAAGATATGGCAATCCAATTACATTAAGAAATGCATTTAAGAATCTTAAGCATGAATAAAAAGAGGGCGGCAAACCTGTAATGGTGAGCCGCCTTTAATAATGCGTTATTATAATTTAACTGTTTCGCCGCCTTTTACTTCAACAATAGTACTATTATTTACTGCAAGCCATACTGATTTAACAGAAGGATTATGAACATATTCGTTATCAGCAAAGAATTCAAGCCTATCAAACAATTCGTTGTATTCAACGATATCAGAATTGGTTGCATACCAGATATCATCACGGTTGGCAATCATTTCACAGAATTCCTCAATGATTTCCCAATTATTGTTTCTTTCAAATTCAAAGCTGTGTCCCCAGACATACATCATGTAAAGATACTGCTTTTTAGTAAGTGCCATGAACTTCTTGCCAAAATCAATAAGGTTATGATTGTGATGACATGTTGGAACCCAGCACATATAGTCTTCAGGCATAGAGAATCCGTTCTCATCCCCTATAAGTATAGGACCCTCGGCATTAGCAGCATAGGCTTCTGCAGCTTTAGTGGCAGCGTATTTATCATTAGTAACTCTTGCATATTTGATGCCGACTGATTTAGCAATATCAATTATACGGTTATCGTAAGAACCATTAGGATATGCAAGACCATATATTGGACGTTTGAATATTTTTTCAAGATTATCCTTATCATCGAGAATTTCTCTAAGGGCATTATAATTGTTAAGTCTAATCATTGTAGGATGTGTAAATGTATGGACAGCAATATCATGTCCTTTATAAAGCTCAGGCCATTCCTCCTGAGGAATTCTTATGGCAGGGTCAATAATACCTGTATTAAGATTAAAGGTTGCTTTAAGATTAAATTTGTTAAAAAGCTTTACAAGTCGTCTGTCCTCAATTTTACCATCATCATAACTGAAAGTAAGAACTTTGAATTTGCCACCTGGGAATACCTTATATACTTTATTCATAGTTGTTGTCTCCATATTATATAACTAGTTTAAAATCAACGTTCATATTATATACCACAATTATTTTTATGTCATTCTTTTTTTATAATTAATTAGAACAAATCAGAATGATTAAAATGTTTATTGAAATATTTTATTGATTATGTCGAGTACATGAACTTTTTTTGGAATACTCTGATTTGCTTTAAGACTGATGCTGCGGATTGGTTCATTGTTTACATATATATTAATTGCTCCATATATTTGTGACGAATTGACAGGTGCAGAAAGCACTTCAGGAATATCTGCCCGTATAGTTACAGAATCATCTTCACAGACAAGAAATTCTATTGAACAGTCAGGTATAAGCTCACAGAAACTATTTTTTCCTTTGGATACAGGAACGTAAAATGTGTATTCATTATTAAAATATTTCTGTCGGCTGTATTGCTTTCCAAGGGCTATAAGATAACGGGCATCACTCCATTTGTAATTCTTATTTGGTGGCCAGCCACATGCAAGCAGGGCAATACACAGTGTCCGGTCTTTGTCTTTGTATGCACATACATAGCAGTATCCGGCTTTGTTAGTGAAACCTGTTTTTCCAGAGATAATTCCTTCATCAGGATTTAAAATCCTGTTTTTGTTGTTAAGCTGGTAATGGTATCTGCCTGTTGTGTCTGAAAATGTTTTAGAAACAGTCTGTGTTATATATAAAAAATCCTCATTATTAATACAATATGCCATGGTTTTTGCAAGGTCATATGCTGTTGTATGATGAAAACTATAATTATCCTCGGCATCAAGACCATTAGGTGTTATGTAATATGTGTCAGATAAGAGAATATCATCCGCTTTTTCATTCATAAGGCCGGTAAATATATGTACAAGTATTTCACTTTGTTCATGGTTAATCTCAGAAAGAACTGAGGAATCGTAATTATAATTATTGATAAATGGAGTTTCAGACCTTAAAGAAGGATTTTTACATAGTAAGTAATAAGCAGTATTTTCAGCAATTATTACAGCTGAATCATTATGTGATTCAAGCATAAGTGAGTAGTATAGGTCGTTAATTATGAATTGTTCACCAGTTACGGCATTAAGCTGTACATCAGGCATGGAAGCTGCGTAGGCGGAAGTTGTTGCGACAAAATTCTTGTCACAGTTTTCCAAAGCAATAATAAGAGTCATAATTTTAGTTGTGCTTGCCATGCTTACAGCCGTTGTTTCATTGCTTCCAGAAAGTATTCTGCCTGAATCAGCATCAATAAGAACAGAGTATTTTGAATAAAGGCCTGCTGCCTGAGTTGTTATGGGACAGAATATGCAACAAACCAACAACGATAATACTGGTATAATTAATAAAAAGTTTTTAAATGATTTCATAGAAATTTAATAAAATATCTTTCTATGATTATATTAAAATGCTTTGAAATTATGAGTGCCATAAGGTATTATTATATATAGATTAATACGTGATTTAATTCTGTCTGGAATAAAAAAGGAGATAACTATGGCATATATAGAATTTAAAAATGTAAAGAAAATATACAAAATGGGTGATGTAAAGATAAGAGCATTGAATGGGGTGGATTTTAAGATTGATAAAGGCGAATTTGCTGTTGTATTAGGACCTAGTGGTGCAGGAAAGAGTACTATTCTTAACATTCTTGGAGGAATGGATACATGTACTACCGGGGAAATAACTGTAGATGGAAAAAGAATTGACAAGTATAATTCAAGACAGCTTACAGCATACAGAAGATATGATATCGGATTCGTATTTCAGTTCTACAATCTTGTGCAGAATCTTACCGTCAAAGAAAATGTTGAGCTGGCAACGCAGATATGTAAAGACCCTCTTGATATTGTTAAGACAATAGAAGCTGTGGGATTATCTGACAGAATGGGGAATTTTCCGTCTCAGTTATCAGGTGGTGAACAGCAGAGAGTTGCCATAGCAAGAGCACTTGCAAAGAATCCTAAGATGCTTTTATGCGATGAACCTACAGGAGCACTTGATATTAATACGGGAAAAAATATTCTTAAGCTTTTAAGTGATATGTGTAGGAAGAATGGAATTACTGTTGTTGTTATAACACATAATCAGGCAATTTCAGCAATGGGAGATAAAGTTATTAAGATAAAGAATGGTATCGTTGACAGTGTTGTTATTAATGACAATCCTGTTTCAGTAGACGAGATAGACTGGTAATACTATGGAGGCTTGTACAATATGGGAAAATCAGTGTGGAAAGATCTCTTTCGTGAGATTAAGAGAACATTTGGAAGATTTATAGCTATATTTGCAATTGTTGCTATTGGAGTAGCATTTTTTGCAGGAATAACAGCATCTTCTAATGATATGAAGAATTCAACGGATCACTATTATGATGATTATAATATGAGTGATTTAAGACTTTTATCATCAATAGGTTTTAATGAAGATGATATTAATGCAATAAGAGAAGTTCAAGGTGTTAAAGGCATGTATCCTGCATATTCACAGGATGCAGTTATCAGGAAAGACAGCATAGAGACTGCTGTACATATAATGTCAGTACCTGATAATACAGACATGAATAATGAGAATTACATTAACCAGTTACGAATCAAGGAAGGACGGCTTCCTGAAAAGAGCGGTGAATGTGTTGTAAGATATGAAGATACCAGGGACAATTTTTCTATAGGAGATACAATTAAGCTTTCATCCGGAACACAGGATGATATTAATGACAGTCTTAAAGATTCAGAGTATACGGTTGTAGGAACAGTATACACACCATATTATGTTTCTTATGACCTTGGAACTACTAATGTTGGAAGCGGCAGGATTAATTATCTTATGTATATTACGGAAGATGAATTCATGTCCGATTATTTCAATGAAGTATTTGCGACAGTTGATGGAGCAAAGGAATTGGATACATATGGAACTGAATATAAAGATCTCGTTAAAAAAACAGCTGACAGAATAGATAATATTTCACAGAGCAGAATTAATGTAAGAAAAGATGACATACAGGATGTATATGAAGATTCAGTGAATGAGGCAAAAGAGGCTGCCAAAGCGGCTATATACGACCATGTTGTAGAATCACTTACAGAACAGTACAGTAATTATTTTGTAGGAATGGATGTTTCAGCTATTATTGAGCCATATATACAGCCAGCATATGAGAAAGCACTTGCTGATTATGATTTCAGCAGCATTGAGACGCAGGCTAAGGAAGATTTTGAATCTAAATATGGTGACAGCGGCGACTGGAAATGGTATGAGCTTACAAGACAGGAACAGTATTCTTTTAAAGATTATGAATCCAGTGCAGACAGGATGAAAGCTATTGCCACGGTATTTCCAATATTCTTTATAGTTGTAGCTGCTCTTGTCTGTCTTACAACAATGACAAGAATGGTAGCAGAGGACAGGGGACTTATAGGAACATATAAAGCACTAGGATACAGTAAAAAGGTGATAGCGTTCAAATACATAGCATATGCATTAATTGCTTCGGTTACTGGAGGAATAGCAGGCTGTATCATAGGTCTTAAGCTGTTTCCGCTTGTAATATATGATTCTTGGAATATAATATACCAGCTTCCGCCAATAGTGTACGACAGCCACATACTTCTTTCAATTATAGCCATTACAAGTATGATTTTAGTAACGGTTATAGCAGCTCTTTTTTCATGCTACAGTGAGTTAGAAGAGGTTCCATCAGAGCTTATGCGACCGAAAGCACCTAAGAGCGGTAAGAAAATCCTTCTTGAGCATATTACATTTATATGGAAGCACATGTCATTCACAATGAAGGTTACCATGCGTAATCTGTTCCTGTATAAGAAGAGATTTCTTATGACAGTTGTTGGAATTGCAGGCTGTACAGCGCTTATGACAGCGGGCTTTGGAATTAAGAACAGTATTGAAAGTCTTATTCATAACCAGTACGGTGAGCTTATACATTATGACAGTGTTGCCACATTTACAGATGGGATTACACAGGAGGACATGGATACGCTTGAAAGTGACATGTCAGCGGACGGACACATTGCTGATTATATATTAAACTGTGGTTATTCTGATGATGTTAAGAGCAGTGAAGATACAGAGACAGCAGAATATGTCATAGTTGATGATAAGAATGCATTTAAAGATTATGTGACATTAAGAACAAGAAGAAAGCATAATGATGTGGCTCTTGGTGATTCAGGCGTTGTTATCACTGAAAAGCTCTCTAAAGATTTAGGAGTAAAGAAAGGCGATAAGATTACAGTAACATCATCTGCCGGAAAGCAGGCAGAGGCTGTTGTATCAGGCATTACAGAAATGTATGTTAATCATTATGTATATATAAGTACAGAATATTACAATGAACTTTTTGGAAATATTCCTGAACATAACAGAGTTCTTATTAAGATTAGCGGTGATGTTAATGAAACAGAAAGCTACATGGGCGATGAATATCTTTCAAGAGATTATATTAAGGGGGTGAGCTTCCTTAATGCCAATGTGACAAGATTCGAGAATATGATTCAGTCGCTTGATCTGGTAACATGGGTGCTTATAATATCAGCAGGTCTGCTGGCATTCGTTGTGTTATATAATCTTACTAATGTTAATATATCAGAGAGAAGAAGAGAAATTGCAACAATTAAGGTTTTGGGTTTCTTTGACCCGGAGGTAGGCATGTATGTGTACCGTGAGAATATATTCCTGACACTAATCGGTGGAGTGTTCGGACTGTTCTTAGGAAGACTTCTTCATATATACATAATGCTTACTGTAGAGATGGATGCAATAATGTTTGGATATGCCATTAAGCCGGTATCATATATATATTCATATCTTATAACACTGATTTTCTCAGTTGTAGTTAATCTGGCCATGTATGGAAAGTTAAAGAAGCTTCCTATGGTCGAATCTTTAAAGTCAGTAGAATAAAACGGACAGCCCTTTCATATATTGTGAAAAACAATAGTGAAGGGGCTTGTTTTTGTATGACGAATCACTCTATAAAATCCTTCCGGATGAATTAATTAAAGATATTGGAATATATGCAGGATTACAGCATGTCAGGGAAATACGCCTGCGTATAGGAAGACTGCCTGCTGCCATATGTGATAATGGCGAACATATGGGAACAAGACCTGTAGATGAACATATGATAACAAGAATACTGTCAATAGCAACTAAATATTCATCTTATGCATATGAATCCTGCATGGCAAATGGATTTCTGACAATCAAAGGCGGACACAGAATAGGACTTGGAGGACAGGTTATATGGGAGAATGGCAGGGTAAAGAATTTCTCACATGTGACATTCCTGTGTATAAGAATTGCTAAACAGATGAAGGGCTGTGCTGATAATATAATGGATGAGCTTTTAAAAGACGGGTTAAAGCACACTATTATAATATCACCGCCGGGTTTTGGAAAAACAACACTGCTTAGAGACATTATAAGACAGTTAGCTGATAAATATAGAAAAAATGTAGCTTTAATTGACGAACGATGTGAAATAGCGGCCTGTGTGAACGGAGTTCCATGTAATGATATTGGCTGCAGGACAGATGTTTTAGACGGCTGTAATAAACTTACAGGAGTATATATGGCTGTCCGCTCGCTTAGTCCTCAGGTTGTAGCAATGGATGAGATTGGTGGGGAAGATGATATTAAAGCTGTAAAATACTGCATTAAAAGTGGCTGCGCTGTAATAGGAACTGCACATGGAAGCGGTATATATGATACAGATGAAAGACTTGCAGGTCTTTTCGGAAAAAATGGATTTAAGAGAGCTGTAATATTGGAAAAATGTGGGGAGGCAGGAAAATGTCTGGATATATAGGCGGAATATTAATACTTTCAGGCTGTTTTATGTATGGTCTTTCATACAGCCAGAGATTAAAAAACAGAATAACAATATTGAAAGACATGGTAAGAATGCTTTCTGTAATGAACAATCATATAGGATATTCACTTATAGATATGACACAGATATTTGAACGTCTTGGAGATTTTGATATGTGTTCATATGTCAGGGATTTTACCGGATACATATACGAAGCATTGAATAAATCGGACATTGATACATTTGCATTGATATGGAATGAGGCTGCTGATAAAGCATTTGCAGGAATACTTGGCAAAAGACAACTGGAGATTATAAAAGAGGCAGGCTCTATAAGTACATTTATTGACAAGGACAGTCAGTTAAAACACATACAATCTGTTGTGTGTGAACTTAATGAGGAACTTGATGTGGTTAAGAATAATGCGGCAGGAAAGATGAAGGCTTATATCGTTACAGGAATATCAGCAGGACTTATACTTGTGATTGTACTTATATGAATCGGAGGTGAAGTATGGAGGTAAGCATAATATTCAAAATTGCAGCGGTAGGCATAGTTGTTTCAATACTTAACCAGATATTAAAGCATAATGGAAGAGATGACCAGGCAGCGCTTACTGCACTGGCAGGGCTTCTTATTGTCATATACTGGATATTACCTTATATACTTGAATTGTTTACTACCATGAAAAAGCTTTTTGAATTGTGATAGGGGGTGGTACATATTAATGTGTTGTCGCTTTCGGTGTGTGCAGTTACAGGTGTGATTCTTGCTCTGGTTTTGAAAAGTACAGGCTCTTCAATGGGGACTTTTGTGTCAGTTGTTCTGTGTGTAGGAACAGCAATGCTTGTATTTAACGGGCTTATATCCGTGTACACAAGAATCAATATGTTTACTGCCGGTATTAATCAGGAATATATAAAGCTGATAGTCAAAGTCATAGGTATATCGTATGTAACAGAAATATCATCAAATATATGTAAAGAAAATGGATTTGCAGCACTTGCGTCAGCTATGGAAATATACGCCAGAATTTCTGTTGCAGGCTTATGCATACCGGTTATAGTAACTCTTTTTGAAATGGTTTCAGAGGGGATTGTCTGACTAAGAAAATAATTGCCTTTATGATTGCGTTTCTGGCGGCGCTCATCATACAGAAAACATATATATATGCACAGGATGAGGATACAGTTAATTATGATTCACTGACAGATGAAGCTGATTATAGTGAAATAGACAGTACGCTTGATGATTATGGCTGGAAGGGGGCATCTTTTAAAGAACTTGTCAGGTCGGTTGCCAGTTCGGATACGGATATAGGCTTTAACTTTACCGGAACAGTTACCGAGGCAATTATTTCTAACAGAACAGTTCTGATACAGATATTACTTTTATCTATATGCGCAATGTTTCTTACTGTGCTTGATAAAAATGCATCTGATTCAGCGATGCTTTTTATATCATTCATTCTTATGACGCTGATAGTTGTGGTGTTTATTAATGCAGCAAGGACAGGCTATGAATGTGTTCAGATGTCGGTTGATATATACAAGGCACTCTGCCCGGTGTTTTTTCCGGCAGTTGCATATTCGTGTGGGGCATCAAGTGCTGCAGCATATTATGAGATAATTCTTTTTCTTATGTACATAGTTAATGTCCTTGTGAAAAATGTTCTTATGAGATGCAATTATGTATATATGATATTAGGCATGTTTGATACATTCAGTGAAAAAGATAAGTTCAACAAAATGTGCCAGCTTATAACAAAGATTATAAAATTGTCAGTAAAAGGAATGCTTATGTTTTTTCTGGGACTTAACGGAATAAAAAGTCTGATACTTCCATTAAGCGATTCACTTAAAATGTCCGTTTTATTCAAAGCTGTTTCTATGATTCCTGGCATTGGAAACAGTGCACAGACTGTATCTAAGACAATTGCAGGGTCTGCTGTGCTTGTCAAGAATTCTATTGGTGTGGCTGCGGTTATTGTTATGGCTGTAATAATAGGAATTCCTCTTCTTAAGCTTGTTGTCATGGCATTGTTATATCAGATTCTTGGAGCAGTATTAGAACCTGTGGCAGACAGCCGTATAGTCAAAGCTGTTCTTGTTCTGTCAGGAAGTCTTGAAAATATGATATATATGATTGCTGTCACAGTTGTTCTTATGTGCCTAACAATGGCAATTATATGCTTTGCAACTAATATTAATCTATATGTTTAAATGTGGTAATGTGCAATGACAGGTCTTATTAACTGGTTTAAAACAATATTTATTCTTGAAATTACAGGAGAGATTGCATTAAAGCTTGTGCCACCAAAGTATAAGGAATTCATAGCATTTGTAATGAAACTGATACTTGTAATGGCGATAATAATTCCGCTGCTTAATATTAAGAATGCAGATATAAGTGAGATTACGGATGGTATAAGTAATGGATTTAAAACATATTCTAAGGAGAACGATAATGTCTCACAGGCTTTATATAATACTTCAGACAAGAAAATGGCTGAAAAAATTATAAGTGAAGATATCAATAGCACTGCAGCTTCTTACGGTCTGGAAACTGTTTCTGTAAAATGCAGCTTCACATCAGACATGACGGCGGTCAGTATGATAAATGTATATGTTAAAGAAAACAATATTGCAGGCAATGATAATATTGACAGATTAAGAACAGATATAGCTGGCAGGTATGAAATATCTGTAGAACAGATAGATATCAGGGAGGCAGGCGTAAGTGGATAATGGTGGTAAAAATGAAGCATTTTTTACAGGATTACTGAATAAAACAAGGAAAGACAAAATATTTATAGTAATACTGGCAGGGATACTTATGATGGTGATTGCAATGCCAACTAAAAGTTCATCTGCAAAAAGTTATACAACAGGTCCGGTTATATCCACAGGGTCAGAAGATTATGAAAAAAATCTTGGTGAAGAACTACAGCAGATGCTTGAAAATACGGATGGAGTAGGTAAAGTAAAGGTCCTGGTAAAAACAACTGATACCAAAGAGGTTACCGGTGTATTAGTAGTGTGTGAGGGAGGTGATGATAAAAATCTGGTTGCTTATATCACGGATGCGATAAATGGCCTTTTAGGTGTTCCTGTACATAAAATTAAAGTGATGAAAATGTCGGAATAATTATTTTGGAGGCAGTTTTGAAAAGAGTAAAAAAGAATCATATTATAATTACGGCACTTGCTATAATGATAGCAGCAGCCGGGTATATTAATTATGCAGGTGACCTTGATAGTATAATTAAAGTTAAAGATAAAGAAAAGACGGCTGCGGTTGCAGCTGACAATGTGTCAACAGACAATAATGAAGCTGAGGCTGCTGACACAGATTTTACAGATGAGCCGGGAACTGTTATACTTACATCAGCAGGAGTTAAGTCAGAGGCTGTTGCAGCTGCAAAGTTAAACAGGGAACAGGTAAGAGCTTCAAGCATAGAGAATCTGAAAAGCATAGCTGATGATGCAGGTATTGCAGAGGATGCTAAGAAAGCTGCGGTTGAACAGCTTGCAAAGCTTGAGGACAATGCTGATAAAGAAACGGCAATAGAACTATTGTTATCAGCTAAAGGCTTTGATTCATCGGTAGTTACAGTATCTGATACCAATGTGGATGCTGTTATTAATGTATCAGAGCTTTCAGATACAGATAAAGCACAGATTGAAGATATAATTAAAAGAAAAACTGGCTTTGCTGCGGATAAGATAACAATAAATATTTGCAATAATTAGTGTTTATGTTATAATCTTTTTAACTTTGAGTTAAATATGAATATATGGAGGACGGTTATGACAAAAGAGTTTGAAGATAGAGGTACAACTTATTCTATACATGAGAATGTTAATATTGGCGAAGTTAAGGTGGCTGATGAAGTTGTAGCTATTATTGCTGGTCTTGCTGCTACAGAGGTTGAAGGTGTTGACAGCCTTGGCGGTAATATCACTAATGAAATCGTAAGCAAGCTTGGAATGAAGAATCTTTCTAAGGGTGTTAAGGTAACAGTTGAAGAGTCAAGTGTCCTTGTAGATATAACACTTAATCTTAAGTATGGAACACAGATACCAGCTGTTTCAGCTAAGGTTCAGGATAAGGTTAAGTCTGCAATAGAGACAATGACAGGACTTTCAGTTACAGAGGTCAACATTAAGGTTGCCAGTGTTAATGTAGAAAATTAAATTCAGGAGTTAAAAGATGACAAGATCTACAATGAGGGAGCATATTTTTAAGTTATTATTTAGAGCTCCTTTTATCGATAACAAAGATGAGTATGAAGAGCAGATTAATCTGTATTTTGCAGATGCAGATATGGTAGATGCTTCACATCTTAAGGAAGAAGAATATAATTACATCAAGGATAAGACATTAGCAATAGCAGAGCTTATACCTGAGCTTGATGAGAAAATTGATTCTGTATCTGAGGGATGGCCAACAAGCCGTCTAGGAAAGACAGAGCTTTCTATTATGAGACTTGCTGTGTATGAGATGCTTTATGATGAGGATATTCCTACTAATGTAGCACTCAATGAAGCTGTTGAGCTTGCCAAGAAGTATGGCTCGGCTGACAGCACAGCAGCTTTTGTTAATGGTGTATTAGGCAAGTTAATTAAAGAGTAATGCAGTTTTTTGCATGTAAAGTGAGGATATATGGCTGGAGTATATACTGTAAAGCAGGTGAATTCCTATATTAAGAATATGTTTAAGCAGGATTTTCTGCTTAACTCGGTTTCTGTTAAGGGGGAGATATCTAATTGCAAGTATCATACCTCCGGTCATATTTATTTTACTTTAAAGGACGCTGATGCGGCACTTTCTGTCATTATGTTTGCAAGTCAGGCAGCAAAGCTTGCATTTAAGTTAAAGGATGGAATGTCAGTTGTTGTATCAGGAAGAGTTGATGTGTTTGATGCAGCGGGTAAATACCAGTTATATGCTAATACTGTGCAGCAGGAAGGTATTGGAGAACTGTACCAGAAGTTTGAACAGCTAAAACAATATTATGAGGATATGGGATATTTTGCTAAAGAATATAAAAGACCACTTCCTGCATTTACGAAAAAATTAGGTGTTGTTACATCTAAGACAGGTGCAGCAGTTCAGGATATTATGAACATTTCCAAAAGGCGTAACCCTTATATACAGATTGTTCTGTATCCCGCATATGTTCAGGGAGAGCATGCAAAACAGTCAATTGTAAGCGGAATTACAAGACTTGATAAGATGGGGCTTGACTGTATTATAGTAGGACGAGGCGGCGGTTCAATAGAAGATTTATGGGCTTTTAATGAACCTGAGGTTGTAGAGGCTGTGTTTAACGCTTCAACACCAGTAATATCAGCAGTAGGACATGAGACAGATTTTACACTCACTGATTTTGTAGCTGATATGAGAGCACCCACACCTTCTGCTGCGGCAGAGCTTGCTGTTACAGAGGTAGCGGCTGTTGAGAACAGGATATATGAATATGAAAGACGATTAAAGCAGCAGATGATGTATTCGTTGTCTGCAAAAAGAGACTATCTGGAAAGATTAAAGCTACAGATGGAATATCTTAACCCTGTCAATCAGATATATGATAAAAGGCAGCGGCTTATGAATATGGAAGATAAGCTGAACATGTTAATAAAAAGATGTGCGGCTGAAAATAGAAACAGACTTCGTCTGTATGCTTCGAAACTTGAGGGCTTAAGTCCTTTAAGAAAGCTTGATATGGGCTATGGTTACATTGAGAATTCTGAAGGTAATAGAATTGTATCAGCCAGGCAGGTGTCGGAAGATGACGAGATTACAGTTTATCTTAAAGATGGAAGCATCAGATCTAAGGTTATTGAGGTAGGGGAAGCATGGCAAAAACATTAGAACAGTCATTTGAAAGACTTGAAGAAATAATTGCACAGATGGAAAAATCAGACACAACACTTGATGCATCATTTAAAATGTATCAGGAGGGGATGAAGCTTGTCGAAAGCTGTAATAACCAGCTTGACAAGGTTGAGAAACAAATCATAGTTTTGAATGATGATGGAGAACAGGATGATGAGTGATTTTAAGAATGAATTGGAACAGGAAGTAGAATTTATTAATGATTTAATATCAAGATATCTTCCTGATGAGACAGGACTTGATAAAAAAATAAGAGAAGCTATGAATTACAGCGTCAATGCAGGTGGCAAAAGAGTAAGACCAATGCTTATGCTTGAGGTGTATAAGCTGTGTGGAGGTGATGACTGTCAGGTTGTCTATCCATTTATGGCTGCTTTGGAATGTATTCATTCATATTCTCTTGTACATGATGATCTTCCAGCAATGGATAACGATGATTACAGAAGAGGAAGACTTACAACACATAAAGTATTTGGTGAAGATTTCGGAATACTTGCAGGAGACGGACTTCTTAATCTGGCATATGAGATTATGGCTGAAGCACTTATATCAGGTGAAGGAGATATGACGGCGAAAGCTAAAGCAATGGAAGTTATTGCAAGAAAAGCCGGAATAAAAGGAATGGTCGGTGGACAGGCTGTTGATGTTGAACTTACTGGAAAGGCATTATCTGATGAACAGCTTGATTTTATATTCAGATTAAAGACGGGAGCATTGATTGAAGCTGCATTTCTTGCAGGAGCATATCTTGCAGGCTGTGATGAGAAATCGGCTGACCGGTTATGCAGGGCAGCATCACTTATAGGATTTTCGTTCCAGATTAGAGATGATATACTTGATGTGACAAGTTCACTTCAGGAACTTGGTAAACCTGTATTTTCTGATGAAAAGAATAACAAAACAACATATGTTACTTTATATGGAATGGAAAAAGCCAAGGCAGATGTACAATCTATGTCTGATGAAGCTTTAGATATAATTAAGAGTGTTGGAAAGAATGAATTTTTAGAGGAAATTGTTCTTAACCTTATACACAGAAACAAATAAAGCAGGTGTGTTATGATTCTTGAAAAGATAAATAAACCAAATGATATAAAACAATTATCTCCAATTGAATATAATCAGCTTGCAGATGAAATCCGGAGATTTCTTATAGAAAAGATTAGTAAGACAGGTGGACATCTTGCATCTAATCTTGGTGTTGTAGAGCTTACGATGGCACTTCATCTGGCTTTTAATCTTCCGCAGGATAAGCTGATATGGGATGTAGGACATCAGTCTTATACGCATAAGATTCTTACCGGAAGAAAGAATCAGTTTGACCAGTTAAGAAAGTTTGGCGGAATGAGTGGCTTCCCTAAAAGAAATGAAAGCCATTTTGATGCATTTGATACAGGACACAGCTCAACATCGATATCTGCAGGATTAGGACTTGTTAAAGCAAGAGATTTAAAGAATGAACATTACAGTGTCGTATCTGTTATAGGTGATGGTGCACTTACAGGTGGAATGGCCTATGAGGCACTTAATAATGCTTCTTCACTTAAGACTAATTTTATTATTGTGCTAAATGATAATACTATGTCAATAGCCAAGAATGTTGGCGGTGTACCACATATGCTTAGTAATATCAGGTCATCAGATTCATATTATGACCTTAAGGAGAATGTGGCTAATACTCTGTATAAGCTTCCGGGTGGAGATCATATTGTAGACAAAATCAAGAAAACCAAGAGCAATCTTAAGCAGATGATACTTCCGGGACAGATGTTTGAATGTATGGGAATATCTTATCTTGGTCCGGTTAATGGACATGATATTGAGAAGCTTATTAAGGTGTTTCATGTTGCTAAACGAATTAACGGTGCAGTTATCATCCATGTTGTAACACATAAAGGACATGGATATAAGCCTGCAGAGCGTAATCCGGCTAAGTTTCATGGAATAGGACCATTTGATATTATAACAGGAAAAGAATTGAAATCGTCTGATAAGCCGACTTATTCTGATGTATTTTCAGAAAAAATATGCCAGCTTGCCAAAAAGGATAAGTCAATAGTTGCAGTTACTGCAGCAATGCCTGATGGAACAGGACTTAATAAATTCTCCAAGTGGTTTCCTGAAAGATTCTTTGATGTTGGAATTGCAGAAGAGCATGCTGTCACATTTTCGGCAGGAATGGCAGCAGGTGGATTAAAGCCTGTGTTTGCGGTGTATTCTTCATTTTTACAAAGAGCTTATGACCAGATACTTCATGATGTGTGCATACAGCATCTGCATGTGGTTTTTGCAATTGACAGAGCCGGGCTTGTTGGAAGTGATGGGGAGACACATCAGGGGATATTTGACCTTTCATTCCTGACTTCTATACCTAATATGACGGTGTTAGCTCCTAAGAATAGCAGGGAACTTGAAGCAATGCTTGAATTTGCACTGCTTAATTTTAATTCCCCGGTTGCAATAAGATATCCGAGAGGTCAGGCTTATGACGGGCTTGAAGAGTATAATGCACCAATCAGGTACGGAAAAGCTGAGATGATTATTGAAGAGTCTGACATAGCACTTGTTGCAGCAGGTAATATGCTTATTACGGCACAGGCAGTCAGAGATAAGCTTAAGGAAAAAGGATATAATATAACTATTGTCAATGAGCGTTTTATTAAGCCGGTTGATACCGATATGCTAGACAGACTGTCATTATCACACAGACTTATAGTTACTATGGAAGAAAATGTTTTGTCAGGTGGCTTTGGTGAAGCGGTCTGTCAATATTATGATGATACATGCAATGACATAGATGTACTTAATATTGCACTGCCGGATGATTATGTTGAACATGGCAATGTTGATATTCTGCGACGGGAATCAGGTGTTGACAGAGACAGTATTATTGCGAAGGTGCTTAACAGATGGGCAAATGTATTGAATAAGGATAAGAGTAATGAGTAAAGAAAGATTAGATGTTTTATTAGTTAATAAAGGGCTTGCGACTTCAAGAGAGAAGGCAAAAGCTATTATTATGTCCGGTAATGTATATGTTGACGGACAGAAGGAAGACAAGGCAGGTCAGTCATTTCCTGATACTGCAGTGATAGAGGTCCGCGGAACAACTCTTAAGTATGTCAGCCGTGGTGGTCTTAAGCTTGAGAAAGCTATGCAGAATTTTGATGTGACGCTTGAAGGCAAGATATGTATGGATGTAGGTTCATCAACGGGTGGATTCACTGACTGCATGCTTCAGAACGGTGCAATTAAAGTCTATGCTGTCGATGTAGGACATGGACAGCTTGACTGGAAGTTGCGCAATGATGAGAGAGTTGTATGCATGGAAAAAACTAATATCCGTTATGTAACCCCTGATGATGTTGCGGACAGAATACAGTTTTCAAGTATAGATGTATCATTTATCTCACTTACTAAGGTACTTACTCCAGTTAGAAATCTTCTTACAGATGATGGCCAGATAGTGTGTCTTATCAAGCCGCAGTTTGAGGCAGGACGTGAGAAGGTAGGAAAGCATGGCGTTGTAAGAGATAAAGATGTGCATATAGAAGTAATCAATAAGGTTATTGATTATGCAATGTCAATAGGATTTGAAATCCTTAATCTTGAGTTCAGTCCTGTTAAGGGACCTGAGGGGAATATTGAGTATCTGCTGCATTTGCAGAAAATTGCAGAACCACAGATAAAGGAAATTCCATTTATTGTAGAAAATGTAGTTGAAAAAGCTCACGAAGTATTGTAATATATATTTAATTCTTTTCGTATACTAAATGAGGTTCAGCATGAAATATTTTTATATTGTTACTAACAGGTTTAAAGATCCTGATGGTGTTAATACAAGAAAGATTGCACATTTTTTACGCTCAAAAGGAGCTGAATGTGTATGCCAGATAGAACAGGAAAAGGCATTTAATAAAACAGGTTCATACAGTGATGTAAGACTGGTTCCTGATAATACTGAATGTGTTATTGTTCTTGGAGGTGATGGTACACTTATTCAGGCATCAAGGGAGTTGTCTGAGAAGGATATTCCTTTTATAGGCGTTAACATCGGGACTCTTGGTTATCTTACAGACACAGATATGTCAAGCTTTGAGGAGACATTAGAGAGTCTTCTTAGAGACGATTATGAGATTGACAGACGCATGATGCTTGATGGATGTATATATCGCGGTGAAGAACGCATTTTTTCTGATATGGCACTTAATGATGTTGTAATTAACAGAAATGGTGCTTTAAGAATTATTGATTTTGATATATATGTCAATGGCGAGTATCTTAATACATATTCGGCTGACGGGGTAATTGTTTCGACTGCAACAGGATCGACAGCGTACAGTCTGTCGGCAGGAGGACCTATAATACAGCCGACAGCAAGACTTATAATGGTGACACCTATATGTCCGCATTCACTTAATCAGAGAAGTATTATATTTGCTGCCGATGATGAGATTATGATTGAGATGAAGGATAATAAAAGTTCATCAGGAAGAATGACGGGTTCTCTTAAGAATGACAGCGCAAGAGTTGCCACATTTGATGGAGAAAGCTTCTGTGAAGTTGTAACGGGAGACAGAATTGTTATTACGCAGTCAGAGCGTATATCAAGATTTGTCAAGACAAGCAGAATTTCATTCTTAGAGAGAATAAGGAACAAAATGTAGTTGGGGATAATTATGAAAACAGACAGACATAAAAAGATATTAGAATTAATTGACAGATATGAAATTGGTACACAGGAGGAGCTGGCAAAGATTCTTAACGATGAAGGCTATAATGTTACACAGGCTACTGTTTCAAGAGATATAAGAGAACTTAATCTGTCAAAGGTTTCTGTGGATGGCAAGAGAACAAGGTATGCAACACTTACAAAGGACAAACCTGTTGCAAGTGATAAGTTTTTAACAGTTCTTAAAGAAGGCTTTGTATCAATGGATATGGCACAGAATATTCTTGTAATTAAGACTGCACCTGGAATGGCAATGGCTGTATGTGCAGCAATAGATGCACTGGAATGGAATGAGATTGTAGGTTCTATTGCAGGAGATGATACTATCATGTGTGCAGTAAGGACAGTTAATGATACTTTGCTTGTTATGAACAAGATTAAGAAACTTATTAAGAACAATTAATAGACAGAATTGAAAGGCAGGATATGTTAGTTAATTTACATGTTAAGAATCTTGCACTTATAGAAGAAGAGAATATTGATTTTGATGAAGGACTTAATATACTTTCTGGTGAAACCGGTGCAGGTAAATCTATTATTCTCGGTTCTATTAATGCTGCATTAGGAAGCAAGACATCACCTGATTTTATAAGGTCAGGATGTGAATATGGACTTTCAGAGATAACATTTGCAATACCAGAAGATAAGATTGAACGAATCAAAGAACTGGGGGTTATATCATGTGATGACGGTGAACTTGTTATTTCAAGGAAAATTATGGCAAATCGTTCACAGATTAAGGTTAACGGTCAGTCTTTTACATCAGCCCAGACCAGAGTTCTTGCACATGAACTGATTGATATTCACGGACAGCATGATAACCAGCTTCTTATGGATGAGAGTAATCATTTGTCTGTTATTGATGCTTATGATAACAGCATCATTACACTTCTTGACTCGTATAAAGACTGCTATAAAGAATATGCTATATGTAGAAAAGCATATGAAAGTCTTTCTGGTGATGATGAATCAAGGATTAAAGAGATGGCTTTTCTTCAATATGAAATCAATGAGCTTGAATCAGCTGCTTTAAAACCTGGAGAAGATGAACAGATTGAAGCTGATTACCGGAGAATGAGTAACTTCCAGAAGATTGCAGGAAATCTTTCTGAGGTGTCGATGCTGCTTTCAGAAGGTGACAATAATCTTAGTGATATGGCAGGAGCTGCATTAAAGAATATGATAGCTGCAAGCGAATATGATGAATCTTTGAAAAATGACTGTGATATTCTAGCTGATATTGAGAATCTTATATCAGATGTGGCTCATAACCTTTCATCTTATATGGATGATTTTACATTTGACCAGTCTGAATTCAATACACTTGAAGAAAGACTTGATATGATTAATTCTCTTAAGATGAAATATGGCAAGTCGATTGAAGATATATTATCTGTTCTTGATGATAAGAAACAGAAGTTATCTGAATATGAGAATTATGATGAAGTTGTTGCTGCAAGAAAAGCTGAATATGATAGGGCTTATAAAAAACTTATGAATGCGGCTTCTCTTTTAAGCAGCCAGAGGAAGAAAACAGCACTAAATTTTTCGCAGGATATAATAAATGCCTTAAAACAGCTTAATTTTCTTGATGTAAGATTTGAAGCTGAATTTGAAGAGAAAAATCCTGATTCAACCGGAACTGACAATGTCAGGTTTATGATATCAACTAATCCGGGTGAAGATATGAAGCCTCTTGCAAAGATTGCATCAGGTGGAGAATTGTCAAGAATCATGCTTGCTATTAAAAGTGTAATGGCAGAGACAGATGTATCCAAAACACTGATATTTGATGAGATTGATGCAGGAATCAGCGGAAAGACGGCACAGCTTGTTGCAGAGAAGTTAAATACACTCTCAAAAACTCATCAGATAATATGCATTACCCATCTGCCTCAGATTGCGGCAATGGCTGATAATCACTATGTTATTGAGAAGTCTACTAAAGATAATCGGACAATAAGTAACATAACAAAGCTTTCATATGATGAAAGTATAGGTGAGTTAGCAAGAATGCTTGGCGGTTCAAGTATTACAGATGCAGTTGTGTCTAATGCAAAAGAACTTAAGAATATGGCACAGACGGCAAAAAATAATTAAATACATTTTAACTGAATTTACAGTAATACCCTTTTTTAAAAGTATTTCATTGGTCAATACTAATCTTAGAAGGATGGTGGATTGATATGAAGGATTTTAAAAAAGGGTTAATTTATGCCGGGGTTCTGGCATTTTGCATAGGTTTTGGAGCTTATATATACTGTAATTCAATTAAGAAAAAGATTCCAGATAAGCTATATATATATAAGCAGGATAAGGCTGTTTTTTCTATGGACATACCTGTTGTTGGTACTGTATATGACAGTAGTAATAATATATGTGCCGATAATATTGATTTTGGAAAGCAGGTTACAATCCAGTCGGGAAATACCGGTCAGTATTATGTGGATTATAAGCTTTTTGGACTGCTTTCTGTCGCAAGGACACATATGGAGGTAGTCGATGAAAAATACATTTATTCTGGTGGTTTTCAGGTCGGTATATATCTTAAATGTAATGGAGTATATGTTGTTAATACAGAAACAATATGCACATATGATGGGCAGAATGTTGTTCCTGCCAAAGGAAAGATTAATAAAGGTGATTATATAATTAAAGTTAATGGTTCTCAGACAGATACGAAAGAACAGCTTTTACAGGCGGTGTCAGAATCGGCGGGAAATAGTATGGACATAACTGTCAGGCGGGATGGTCAGGAAATTGAAGAGCAGATTATACCTGTGAAAAATGTTGCAGGAGAATACAAAATTGGAATCTGGGTTAAAGATGATACACAGGGTGTTGGAACTGTTACTTATGTGTGTGAAGATGGCACATTTGCCGCATTAGGACATGGAATATCAGATAACGAAACAGGGAAGGTACTTGATATAAAAGATGGGATGATATACAGAACAAGGATTCTGTCTATTGTACCTGGAAAAAATGGAGAGCCGGGAGAGCTTCTTGGTACTATTGATTATAGAGAGGACAACATAGGAAGTATAAGGCGTAATACTGATAAAGGCATATACGGTGAAAATGCGTACTCTTTATATAAGGAGTATTCGCCTGAATTGATGAAAGCAGCCGGGTCATATGAAGCTTCAAAAGGAACAGCATATGTAAGGTTTTATAACAATGGCAGTTTTCATGATTATGAAATTGATATAACAGATTTAAAGTATGGCGATTCTAAGAATATAACATTTAAAGTGACATCAGGAGAGCTTCTCAAGCTGACTAATGGAATTGTTCAGGGGATGAGTGGGAGTCCGATTATTCAGAATGGAAAGATAATTGGGGCTGTCACACATGTATTTGTTGATGATTCCACTTGCGGATATGGTATATTTATTGATAGAATGCTGGATAAAGACGAAAAAGAAACTAATTAAGAAAAGGATTATGATACGATGGAAAGAGAGAAATTTGGCAGCAGACTTGGATTCATACTTATAAGTGCAGGCTGCGCAATCGGAATTGGAAATGTATGGCGTTTTCCATATGTTGCAGGCAATAATGGAGGTGGAATATTTGTTTTATTATATATGTTGTTCCTTCTTATGTTTGGAATTCCTGTACTATCAATGGAACTTGCAATGGGAAGAGCTTCTAAAAGCAGTATAATAAGGGCATATCATGAACTGGAGCGACCTGGACAGAAGTGGCATATTCATGGATATCTTGGAATGATAGGTAATTATATACTTTTGTTCTTCTATACTACTGTTTCTGGATGGATGTTAGGATATTTTATTAAGTATGTAACTGGTGATATTACTAAAAATACTGACAGTTCACAGATGTTTGCTGATGTAATTGCTAATCCATGGATAATGTTTGTATGGATGGCAGTGATAGTTCTTATTGCGGTTATTGTCTGCAGTATGGGACTCCAGAATGGTGTTGAGAAGATTACAAAATATATGATGCTTATTCTTCTTGGACTTATTGTTGTTCTTGCTATCCACAGTCTTACGCTTGATGGTGCCGCAAAGGGAATGCAATATTTTCTTATTCCTGATATGAATAAGATTGAAGAGGCTGGTCTTGGAAATATTATTATTGAGGCAATGAGGCAGGCATTCTTTACTTTAAGTGTTGGAATGGGCTCAATGATGATATTTGGAAGCTATATTGGGAAAGAACGAGCACTTGTAGGAGAGGGAATACAGATTACATTACTTGACACATTTGTTGCAATTATGTCAGGAGTTATCATATTTCCAGCCTGTATGTCATATAATATACCAACAGACAGTGGTCCAAGCCTTATATTTGTAACACTTCCAAAGGTGTTCGAACATATGTCAGGTGGAAGATTCTGGGGCGCAATGTTTTTCCTTTTTATGACATTTGCGGCATTATCCACAGTTATTGCTGTTCTGGAGAATATTATTGCATGCAATATGGAAGCTTTTGGATGGAACCGTAAGAAAGCAGGTGTAATTAACCTGTTTATTATAATTATCATGAGTATCCCATGCATTCTTGGGTTCAATGTATTAAGCGGATTTACACCGCTTGGCGCTGGAACTAATGTGCTTGATCTGGAAGATTTTCTTGTAAGCAGTCTTATTCTTCCTATAGGAAGCCTTGTTATACTTCTATTCTGTACGACTAAGCTTGGCTGGGGATATGATAATTATATGAATGAAGTTAATACAGGAAAGGGTATCGGCATGCCTAAGATTTTTAAGTTTTATCTTAAATATATCCTGCCTCTGGTTATTTTATTCATTATTATTGATGGTTTGATTTAATAAACAAAAACTGTGTCGAATTTTGTCGAATGCTGCGATATCTTGCGATAAAAAGTGCTTGCAGACTGCTGCTGTAAAAACTATACTAACTATTGTGAAGTTGAAAAATGTCGGATTATTTAATTTTCACATTATGAAAGGGCTTGAATGTATGGAGAGAACTAAAATAGCTATCGCAGATGATAATCAGAGTATTCTGGAGGCATTAAGGAGTGTAATTGATGAGGAAGATGACATGAGAATTGTTGGAACGGCTGATAATGGTGCAGATACCGTGAAAATGATTCATGAGAGCCAGCCGGATGTTGTTTTACTTGATCTTATAATGCCTGGGATAGATGGAATTACTGTTATGGAAAAAGTAAGGGCAGACAAAACGTTAGATTCAAAGCCAGACTTTATTGTAATAAGCGCTATAGGCAGAGACAGTGTAACTGAGGATGCATTTAATATGGGAGCAGCATATTACATAATGAAACCATTTGACAATGAGGTGCTGGTTAACAGAATACGATACATAAGAAATCAGCATAACAAAGTAAATGTTAAAACAGTGCCAAGAGAACCGGTTTCTATTACAGACAGAAATCTTGAGACAGATATAACAAATATAATTCATGATATCGGGATTCCGGCACATATTAAAGGTTATCAGTATCTTAGGGATTCAATTACTTTATCAGTAAAGGATGCAGAAATTATAAACAGTGTTACAAAAGTACTTTATCCAACTATTGCAAGAAAATACGAAACTACACCCAGCAGGGTAGAGAGAGCTATAAGACATGCAATTGAAGTTGCATGGAATCGTGGTAATACAGATACACTGAATGATCTGTTTGGGTATACTATTAACTGTGGAAAAGGAAAGCCAACTAATTCAGAATTCATCGCATTGATTTCAGATAAAATCCGTCTGCAGTACAATATTAGATAATATTTAATATAAAAATGTTCACATATTTTTCATGTATATTTAATTGTAAAGCCTTGATAAATAGCAGCGTTTATATTATAATTACAAAATCGTAAACGATTTTTAACAATTTTGTAATAATTATTTTAGTTGAGGTTATATATGCGTAAGAGAATATTTAAAGGTTTTGCAGCCGTGTTATTATCATCTACATTAACTGTATCCACAGTATTTGCTGTATTTGCAGATGACGTTGATAAGTTAAAGCAGCAGAAGCAACAGACACAACAGGAATTGGATAATCTTCAGGATCAGTGGGCTTATCTGTTACAACAGATGGATGATCTGGAACTTAAGATGGCTAATAAATCTGATGAAATAGATGCAGCTAATGTAAAACTTGAAGAGGCAGAGAAGATTCAGTCAGCGCAATATGAGGATATGAAGCTTCGTATCAAGTATATGTATGAAGACCAGTCTGTATCATTAGCTGAAGTTTTCCTTACTTCATCAGACATGAGTACAATGCTTAATAAAGCAGTGTATATGCAGGAAGTTTATAATTATGACAGAAACAAGCTTGATGAAATGGCTCAGACAGCTAGTGAAATCAAGGAACTCAAGGAAAAACTTGAAAGTGATAAGCAGGAACTTGATGAAGCGCAGACACAGCTTACTGAGAAGCAGGCATTGCTTTATAGTACTATTCAGGAAACACAGGCTAAGGCTGATGATGTAAACAGCCAGCTTGAATCAGCTGTTAAGAAAGCGGCAGAAGTTGCGGCTAAGAGAGAACAGGAACGTCAGGCAGCAGCGGCGAAACAGAACCAGCAGATTAATACAACAGTTACACCGGCAAAGGGTGATTCATCTGTAGCAAGTGGTGTTGTTTCACTTGCATATTCACTTCTTGGAGTTCCATATGTAAGCGGTGGAAGTTCACCATCAGGTTTTGACTGCTCAGGATTTACTTCTTATCTGTTCAGACAGTATGGAATTAGTATTTCAAGATCATCAAGTGCCCAGGCATATGGTGGTACAGCGGTTAACGGACTTGCCAATGCACAGCCTGGCGATGTTATATGTTATCCGGGACATGTTGGATTATATGTAGGTGGGGGACAGATGATTCATGCTAATGTTCCAGGCGGTTCAGTAAGGCTTGTTGGTGTTAATTCAATAGGTATGAGTGTAATTGCTATAAGACGTTACTGGTAATATTATAATATATGTGATATAATGAGTGCAGTTTTACAAGGACTGCACTTATTTTTTTATAAATGCATGAAGAGTATGGGATTATAATTAAGAAGAAATGAGGACTAATGTATGAAAAATGTATTGTTGATTGCATCAGAAGCTGTACCATTTATTAAGACAGGCGGACTTGCTGACGTTGCAGGTTCACTTCCTAAGTATTTTGACAAGACTAAGTTTGATGTAAGGGTAATGATACCTAAGTATACATGTATACCTTGGGAGTATCGTGAAAAGATGGTTTATAAGACACATTTTTACATAGATCTTGCATGGAGAACACAGTATGTAGGTGTTTTTGAATTAGAGTGGAATGGTGTGACATTTTACTTTATTGATAATGAATTCTATTTTGGTGGTAATAAGCCATACAGCTGGATTCATGAGGATATTGAGAAGTTTGCATTCTTTAGCAAGGCTGCACTTTCAGCTCTTCCTGTGCTTGGCTTCAGACCAGACATAATTCATTGTAATGACTGGCAGACAGGTCTTATTCCTGTATATCTTAAGGAAAGATTCTCTCAGGGAGAGTTTTATCAGGGTATCAAGTCTATTATGACTATACATAATCTTAAGTTCCAGGGCATATGGGATCTTAAGAAAGTTAAGGATATTACAGGACTTCCAGATGAATATTTTACATCAGATAAGCTTGAAGCCTATGATGATGCTAATTACTTAAAAGGTGGTATTGTATATGCTGACAGGGTTACAACTGTAAGTGAAACTTATGCAGAAGAGATAAAGACACCGTTTTATGGTGAGAATCTTGATGGCCTTATGAGAGCAAGATCTAATGTTTTATCTGGTATTGTTAATGGTATTGATTATGATGAATATAACCCAGAGACAGATAAGAGAATTTACAACAACTATAATCAGGTAACCTTTAGAAAAGAAAAGTGGAAGAACAAGGTTGCACTTCAGAAGGAACTTGGACTCACAGAGGATAAGGGTAAGTTTATGATTGGGCTTGTATCGAGACTTACAGATCAGAAGGGACTTGATCTTGTAGCATATGTTATGGATCAGCTTTGTGCAGAAGATGTACAGTTTGTTGTTCTTGGTACCGGTGAAGAGAGATATGAGAATATGTTCAGACATTATGACTGGAAATATAATGACAGAGTATCAGCTAATATATATTATTCAGAAGATATGTCACATAAGGTATATGCAGCCTGTGATGCATTTCTTATGCCGTCATTATTCGAACCTTGTGGTCTTTCACAGCTAATGAGCCTTAGATATGGAACAGTTCCTATAGTAAGAGAAACAGGTGGCCTTAAGGATACTGTAGAGCCATATAACGAATATGAAGGTAAGGGAACAGGATTTTCTTTTGCTAATTATAATGCACACGAGATGCTTGGTATTGTTAATTATGCTAAGGATGTATATTACAATCATAAGAGAGAGTGGAATAAGATTGTTGACAGGGGAATGAAGACAGACTTCTCATGGAACAGTTCAGCTAGAAAGTATGAAGAACTTTATAATTCACTTTAATTAAGTGACAGTTTTGTATTTAACGGTGATTTTCTATAAAAGAAAAAGGAAGCTGCGATAAAAGCAACTTCCTTTTTTAATGCAGGTGGCGGGACTTGAACCCGCACGATGTTACCACCGGCAGATTTTGAGTCTGCTGCGTCTGCCATTCCGCCACACCTGCGCGACTTTGATAGTTTATCATAATAAATCTTAAAAATCAAGTAAAGAATACTTGCGTACATAATAAATTTCGAATATTATTTTATTATTGTATTATAATCCTTTTATGGAGGCGTTTATGGATAACTGTAAGGAAATCCAGAGCAGGATAGAAAGCTTTGAACATGGCAATCTGTCACTTAAAGATGAAGAAGCATTTACCAATCATATTCTTAACTGTGCAGACTGTCGTGAAGAGATGGAGATATATTATATAATTTTATATGGATTAGAAGATGATAATGAGAAAAGAACAGAGAACAGCAGATATAGTGCATATTTAGATGCATTTGATTTTACAGGGCTGGTTGAGCAGAAGCTTAAGGACAGTGAGGCTAAATGTTTGTTTTTAAGACAATGGACTCATTTTACCAGGGTAAGATATATTTTTGTTTCTACAGTTATGGTTCTTACAGCATTGCTTCTTATCATTATTAAATTCTTTTAAAGATGGGAGATTGTTATGGGTGAAAAACTTATATTAATAGATGGACACAGCATATTAAACAGGGCATTTTACGGAGTTCCTGACCTTACTAATGCAGAAGGCATACATACCAATGCCATGTATGGCTTTCTTAATATTTTATTTAAATTTCTTGATGAAGAAAAACCTGACTATATTACAGTTGCATTTGATTTATCTGCACCGACATTCAGACATAAGGCATTTGATGGATATAAAGGAACAAGAAAGCCTATGCAGCCAGAGCTAAAGCAGCAGGTTCCTCTTATGAAGGAGCTTCTTAAGTCAATGAATATTACAGTTGTAGAGCAGGAGGGATACGAAGCTGATGATATTCTAGGTACAATTGCTAAGGAAAGTGCTGCGAAAGGAATTGATGTATCAATTGTTTCAGGTGACAGAGATTTACTTCAGCTGGCAGATGAGCATATTAAGATAAGAATACCAAAGACAAAGAAAGGTGTAACAGAGGTTGAAGATTATTATCCATCAGATGTATTTGAACTGTATGGAGTTACTCCTCATGAATTTATAGATGTTAAAGCCCTTATGGGCGATACATCTGATAATATACCGGGAGCACCGGGGGTAGGACCTAAGACAGCGTCTGCCATTATTCAGAAATATCATAGTCTTGATAATGTTTTTGAACATCTTTGCGAGTTGAAGCCGCCTAAAGCAAAAACATCAATAACTGAGAATATCGATCAGATTAAGATGAGCAGATTCTTGTCAGAGATTAAAATCGATGTTCCGATTGATTATAAAGTTGAAGATTCTAAAGCAGGTGATTTCTTTAATGAGAATTCATATGAACTTTTTAAGAAGTATAATTTTAAAAATATGCTAAAGAAGTTTGAGAATACAGATATAATTGCAAAAGATCCTGAATGTTATGAATATTTCAAGAAGATATCTGATTTTGCTGAGGTTGAAAATGTATTTAACAAAGCGATGGATATAGCAGGTGGAATTGAAAAAATCGGACTTTCTATTATAAGAGAAAGTGAACTGACTGCAGTTGGAATAACACTATCAGATACAGAAATATATTATATTCCGGTATCGGGCTTTGTTACAGAGAGTTATCTTGCAGACCGTCTGTCAGATGTTGTAAGCGTGGCTTCTAACAGAAATATAGCATCTGCCAATATTAAAGATTATCTTGATATATTTGAAAAAGACAAGATAAATGGCTATCCGCTTGTTTCAGAAAAAGCATTTATTGATACTGCAATTGCGGCATATCTGCTTCATCCAAGTAACGAAAGTTATGATTATGAAAGTCTTGGAAGAGAGTTTTTATCATTAACATATCCTTCAAAAACAGAACTTCTGGGTAAATTGTCAATTAATAAGGCAGTAAATGAAGCGGAAGACAATCTTATTAAGTATGCATGCCTTTCATCATATGCTTATTACAAATGTGCTGATAAAATTACAGAACAGTTAAAGAGTGAGAATATGTATGAACTTTTTGAAACTATAGAAATGCCTCTTATATTTGTTCTTTTTGAAATGCAGCAGCAAGGCATAAGTGTTGATAAACAGGCACTTGTTGATTATTCAAAGGTACTTGGTACTAAGATTTTGGTTCTTGAGAAAGAGATATATGAAGCAGCAGGCGAAGAGTTCAATATCAATTCACCAAAGCAGCTTGGTGTAATACTTTTTGAAAAGCTTGGAATGCCTAACGGAAAGAAGACAAAGAGTGGCTATTCAACAGCCGCAGATGTACTTGAAAAGCTTGCACCTGATTATCCGGTTGTAAGTAAGATTCTTGAATACAGACAGTTATCAAAGCTTAAATCAACTTATGCTGACGGTCTTACACAGTATATATCAGAAGATGGAAGAATTCATGGTACATTTAACCAAACAATAACTGCTACTGGAAGAATAAGCAGTACAGATCCTAATCTTCAGAATATTCCTATAAGAATGGAGATGGGTAAGGCTATAAGAAAGGTATTTGTTCCAAAGAATGGCTTTGTATTCTTGGATGCTGACTACTCTCAGATAGAGTTAAGAATTCTTGCTCATATGTCAGGGGATGAGAAGCTCATTGAGGCGTATAATTCATCAGCAGATATCCACAGAGCAACGGCGGCACAGGTCTTTGGCGTACCGCTCGATGAGGTTACTGATGAACAGAGAAGAAATGCCAAGGCAGTTAATTTCGGCATTATCTATGGAATGAGTTCATTTGGATTAAGTCAGGATCTTAGTATTTCAAGAAAAGAAGCTAAAGAATATATTGAAAGATATTTTGCAAGCTATCCGACTATCAAGACATTTATTGACGGACTCGTAAGTGATGCCAAAGAAAAAGGATATTCACTTACAATGTACAATAGAAGAAGAGAAATTCCAGAGATTAAATCTTCTAATTTCATGCAGCGTTCTTTTGGAGAGAGAGTTGCCATGAATGCACCGATTCAGGGAACTGCAGCTGATATTATAAAGCTGGCAATGATTAATGTATATAATGCACTTAAGGAGCATAATCTCAGGTCAAGACTTATATTGCAGGTTCATGATGAGCTTCTTGTTGAGACGGCAGAGGATGAGGTTGAAACTGTAAAGCAGATTATGCTTGATGGAATGAAGAATGCAGTAAGCCTTAAAGTTCCTCTTGAGGTAGATTTAAAGGAAGGAAAAGACTGGCTGGAGGCACACTAATGAAAGTTATTGGAATCACAGGTGGTGTAGGAGCAGGAAAATCTTCTGTTCTTGCACTCCTTAAAGAAATGTGTTCCTGCGACATTATACAGGCAGACCTTGTTGCAAGAAATATATACCACTCAGGTAATATTGGATTTAAAAAGGTCGTTGATATATTCGGGGAGCAGATTGTAGGAGAAGATGGAGAGATAAACAGACCTCTTCTCGCAGATATTATATTTAAGAACCCTAATAAGAGAATCGTTCTTAACAGCATAATTCATCCTCTTGTAAAACAAGAGATTATTAATCAGATTAATAATCATAAGATAGCAGGTGATGTTGATTACTGTTTTGTTGAGGCAGCACTGCTTATTGAAGATCACTATGATATATTCATGGATGAGATATGGTATATATATGTTTCGGAAGATGAGAGAAGAAAAAGACTTGCTGCTTCAAGAGGCTATTCTGATGAAAAGATATCAGGCATATTTAAAAGTCAGCTATCTGATGCTGAGTTCAGAAAGCATGCAGATAAAGTGATTAATAATGGCGCAGATATTGAAAAAACACGCGCCCAGCTTGAGATTATACTTGGAATATGATACATTATACATAATTTGTTTATTCTAGAGGTAGGGTATGGATAATACACAGTCAAGAAATGAGACCCTTGTTTTTGGTCTTGATATAGGAACAAGAAGTATTGTCGGTGTTGTGGGATACATGGAAAGGAACCGTTTTAAGGTTATTGCAATGGCTGAGCAGAAGCATGAAACCAGAGCAATGCTTGATGGTCAGATTCATGATATCTATAAAGTTGGCGATACAATCAGAAAAGTTAAGAATTCTCTTGAGAATCAGCTAGAAAGGGAACTTTCAGATGTATGCATTGCTGCTGCCGGACGAGTTCTTAAAACTGTTAATTCGTCTGCTGAGTATGAATTTGAAGAAGAAACACGGGTTACACAGGAACATATCTATTCACTTAATCTTCTGGCAGTTGAGAATGCACATAATAAGATTAACGAAAAAGAAGATAAAGCAAGATTTTATTGTGTCGGAAACACCCCTATAAGATATCAGCTTAACGGCTATGATATTAATAATCTTGAGGGGCATAAGGCTTCTAAGATTTCAGTTGAACTTATTGCTACATTTTTGCCGGAAGAGGTAGTTGATGGACTTTATGAAGCTGTTGAATATGCCGGACTTAATGTTGCAAGTCTTACATTAGAGCCTATAGCAGCCATGAATATAGCAATTCCTGAGCAGTACAGGCTCCTTAACATAGGGCTTGTTGATGTAGGTGCAGGAACATCAGATATCTGTCTTACAAAGGATGGCTGTATAATTGCTTATGGCATGATACCTTGCGCAGGTGATGAGATAACAGAGTGTATCGCAAAAACTTACCTTGTTGATTTTAATACTGCTGAAAAGATTAAAATGTCTGCAAGTACTAAGAAAAAAGGACTTGTAACATTTAAAGATATCATGGGTATTACGCAGAAGGTAGATGCACTTGAAATAAGAAATGCAGCAGCTGATGTTGTGAATGCGATGGCAAAGGATGTTGCGGAAAAGATTATTGAGCTTAATGGCGGTAAGCCTGTAAATGCTGTGTTTGTTGTTGGCGGTGGTGGCAAGATACCAGGTTATACAGAAAGAGTTGCCGATTGTCTTGGAATACCGCACCAGAGAGTTGCGGTAAGAGGTGAAGAGGTTCTAACTGCAGTTGATTTTCAGGTTGACAATTTCAAGAAGGATTCATTATATGTAACGCCTGTCGGTATATGCACTAATTATTATACGCAAAAGAACAATTTTGTATTTGTTACTGTTAATAAAGAACGAATAAAGCTCTATGATACAAGTAATCTTACAGTTGTAGATGCTGTCATGCAGATTGGCTTCCCTAATGAAAAGCTTTTCCCAAGAAGAGGGGCAGAGATTAACTTTACTGTTAATGGAAAGTCAAGACTTGTAAGGGGAAGTGCCGGGGAAGGCGCAGTTGTTACGCTTAATGGAAGACCGGCTAATCTTCATACTCCGATTGAACAGAATGATATAATAGTTGTAACGGAATCTACAGTGGGAGAACCGGCAAGCATAACAATAGGACAGCTTGAAGAGTTTAATTCCCAGATAACATTTATAGTAAATGATAAAACTATAGTCTGCCCAAGATTTGCATATGTTAATGGAGAATTAAAGTCAGAGTTCTATGATATTAATGACGGCGACAAAATCCGTATGGAGAACTTCTATACAGTTGCACAGCTTTTTGAGTTTCTTGACTTGGATTATAAGACACTCAATGTAACTGTTAATAATGAGCCAGCAGATAAGAATACTAAAGTATATGAGAACTTTACGGTAAGAACTTCTTCATTAGAGGAATATAATGAGAATATTATGGCATCAGAAAAGCTGCAGGAATCAGAAGAAACTGATGATAAGGTAGCAGAAGAACCAGTTATACAACCGCTGGATATAACTATTACGGTTAATGGTCAGAGCGTTGTTTTATCAGGCAAGCCTGATTATATAGTTGTAGACCTGTTCCAGTTCTATCCATTTGATCTTACAATGGTAAGGGGGAATCTTGTATTCTTACATAACGGAAATGATGCTGATTATTCATCGCCACTTAATGATGGTGATGTTATAGAGCTTCGCTGGGAGGATAAATAATTATGAGAATGATGCCGATTGCCAGCGGAAGCAGTGGAAACTGCATCTACCTTGGTACGGAGGACACACATGTTCTTTTTGATGCCGGAATAAGCAGGAAAAGAATTGAAGAAGGGCTTAATACGGCGGGTTTAAGTCTTAAAGATATTGATGCAATATTTGTAACACATGAACATATTGACCATACAAAAGGGCTTGGTGTTATATCGAGAAAAGATGGGATTCCAATCTATTCAACGTCTGGTACAATAGAGGGGATAGAACAGATTTCATCACTTGGGAATATTCCAGATGGCATATTTAATAAGATAAATGCGGATGAAGATATTTCAATTGGAGATGTAACAGTCCACCCATTTCGTATATCACATGATGCTAACGAACCGGTTGCGTATACATTTACTCAAAAATGTGCAGATGGCATAAAAAAAGCATCGGTTGTAACTGATTTAGGGTATTTTGATGATTATGTGGTTGATAATCTGACAGAATCTGATATTATGCTTGTTGAGGCTAATCATGATATCAATATGTTACAGGTTGGTCCTTATCCTTTTTATCTTAAGAAAAGAATATTAGGTAATAAAGGACATCTCTCTAATGAGACATCTGGACAGCTTGTCAATTCCCTGCTTCATGATAAGCTTAAGAAAATATATCTTGGTCATTTAAGCAAAGAGAATAACTACGATAAACTTGCTTATGAGACAGTGAAATTAGAAATTGATATGTCAGATAACTCATTCAAATCTTCGGATTTTGATATAGAGGTTGCAAAGCGTGATGTTTTATCAGGTATTTGCGAAATATAACAGGCGCTTACAAGGTGCAGAAAGAGGAAAGCTATGAAAAAATGTGTAATTACTGTTGTAGGAAAAGATACTGTTGGTATTATTGCCAGAGTATGTACTTATCTTGCTGATACAAAGGTTAATATCCTTGATATCTCACAGACTATTGTTTCAGGATATTTTAATATGATGATGATTGTTGATATGTCTGGTTCTACAAAGAATTTTGACAATGTTAATGAAGATCTTAATAAGCTTGGCGAAGATATTGGTGTTGTAATTAAATGCCAGCGTGAAGAAATATTTGACATGATGCACCGTATCTAAGAAAGTGAGGAGACTTAAATACTATGATTAATATTATGGAAGTTACAGAGACTAACAAAATGGTCGAGAAAGAGAACCTTGATGTAAGAACTATTACTATGGGTATTAATCTTCTTGACTGTGCTGGTCCTGATTTAGCTGAGGTAAATGAGAAAATATATAACAAAATCACAACTCTTGCTAAGGATTTAGTTTCAACCGGAGAAGAGATTGCAAAGGAATTCGGTGTTCCTATTGTTAATAAGAGAATATCAATTACACCTATTTCTCTTGTTGGTTCTTCTGCATGTAAGACACCTGAGGATTATGTTACTATTGCGAAAACTCTTGATAAAGCGGCTCATACTGTTGGTGTTAATTTCATTGGTGGTTATTCAGCAGTTGTATCAAAAGGAATGACTAAGAGTGATGAACTTTTAATAAGATCAATTCCACAGGCACTTGCACAGACAGAGCTTATATGCAGTTCTGTTAATGTCGGTTCAACAAAGACTGGTATTAACATGGATGCAGTAAGACTTATGGGCGAGATAATTAAAGAGACAGCAGAACTTACTAAGGATAAAGATTCTTTAGGATGTGCCAAGCTTGTTGTGTTATGTAATGCCCCTGATGATAATCCTTTCATGGCTGGTGCATTCCACGGTGTGACAGAAGATGATGCAATTATAAATGTTGGTGTCAGTGGTCCTGGTGTTGTTAAATACGCACTTGAGAGTGTAAGAGGAAAGAGCTTTGAGGTTCTTTGCGAAACTATCAAGAAGACAGCATTTAAGATTACAAGAGTTGGACAGCTTGTTGCACAGGAGGCTTCTAAGAGACTCGGTGTACCTTTTGGCATTATTGACCTTTCACTTGCACCAACTCCTGCTGTTGGAGATTCAGTAGCAGAGATTCTTGAAGAAATCGGACTTGAGAGAGCAGGAGCACCTGGTACTACAGCTGCACTTGCAATGCTTAATGATCAGGTTAAGAAGGGCGGTGTTATGGCATCTTCTTATGTAGGCGGACTTAGTGGAGCGTTCATTCCTGTATCAGAAGATCAGGGAATGATTGACGCTGTTAATGAAGGTTCACTTACAATCGAAAAGCTTGAAGCTATGACATGTGTATGCTCAGTTGGTCTTGATATGATAGCTATTCCAGGTGACACACCTGCAACAACAATTTCAGGAATTATTGCTGATGAAGCAGCTATTGGCATGGTAAACCAGAAGACAACAGCTGTAAGAGTTATTCCTGTTGTAGGAAAGGGCGTTGGAGAGACAGTAGAATTTGGCGGACTCTTAGGTTATGCACCTATTATGCCTGTTAATAAATTTGACTGTTCTGCATTCGTGAACAGAGTAGGAAGAATTCCTGCACCAATCCACAGCTTTAAGAACTAATTAAGAATTAAGATAAAAAACACCGGCTGAATCATATGATTGGTTCAGCCGGTGTTTTTTATATTCTTATTATATTCTGTTGTAATTCATTCTTCATTACATACCCATACTTTTCATATACAGCCTGTGCATATATATCAGAACATGCAAGGTCAAATATAAGTTCATTTTTATAATCAGCAGCCTTGGTAATGAAAGGTACATCAAGTTCTTTCTTGATGCTTCCAAGATACTGTTGTCCGGTTTTATTAAAACCTAATAATCTTATATATGGTATATTATTGTATGAATCGGACATAGATTTTCTTGTTTCAAGAATTATATGCATGATACAGCGGCATATTCTTGAATATACTATATTCTTTGATTTAACTTTCATTGCGAATTCTGTGATAGTGTCTCTTCCTGTAAATGCAGCTACAAACCTGTTTGCAATGTCCGGACTGATATCTTCATATTCAGCAAGTTTTTCAGCAAAGTCTGTATGATTAATATTGCATTGCTGTTTAAGAAAAAGCATTTTGTAATTAAATATATTGCTGAAATCATCAGGAAATAAAGGACAGTTCTTAGAATTGCTGATTTCTTCATACATACCGGCAGTAAGGTATGTTTTTAATCTGTCATGTTCATCTGACATAAGCATTTTTCTTATTCCAAATGCACTTGCATACTCAGCGGTATCTGTGTCGTCATTGTAGCCAGCACCTTCACGAAGCACCGGATAATATGTCATGTTAAGGTTGTTGTAAAGAATTGCTTTTATATATTCAATTGCAAGAATGTTATTAGAACCTGTAATTATGTCCTTACATTCTGGCAGATATTCCAGAAGAGCAGTCTGTCTTGCCGCAGGGTATGAGAGTCCCTCTGCAAGAGCTTTGTTAAGAATTGCCTTATATTCAGGCGATTCTGATATTATAGTACGGCTTATCTTTGCCAGACAATCTGCATTATCAGTTTCAGCACCAAAACAGATTGAAGCGGCTTTCATTGCATTAAGTGTAAGAACTGCACCTTTTGCAAAATTCTCTGCACTTGATAATGCGTAGTATACAGGTAGTTCAACAACGATATCAGCACCAGCTTTTAATGCAGCACTTGTTCTTGCATACTTATCAATTACTGCCGGTTCACCACGCTGCACAAAATTGCCGCTCATAACAACGATAATACAGTCAGCCTGCGAAATCTGTTTTGCTTTATTCATCTGATATACATGTCCTGTGTGTAATGGGTTATATTCTGCAACAATTCCGCATGCTTTCATGTAGTGTCTCCTTTATGTTTTTATTATATTTTACTGAAATCGTACATTTATGTCAAAAATATTGCTGAATTTAGTCAATGTATCGTTTTTAAAACATTTTTAAGTGCCAGACGACCTTGTTTTCGACTAAAAATTGGTATATAATTTTTGTCAGAGTTCAGTATGTTTACTGAAAATTTACTTTTTTATAAGGAGGAGTCATTAATCATGGCATTTATTGACACAATTAAAGAAAGAGCAAAGGCAGACAAGAAGACTATCGTTTTACCAGAGTCTATGGATAAGAGAACTTATGAAGCTGCTGAGAAGATTTTAAAGGAAGGCATTGCTAATTTAGTTATCATTGGTACTCCTGAAGAGATCGAGAAGTATGGTAAGGGCTATGACATTTCTGGCGCCACAATCGTAGATCCATTTAACGATCCTAATAAGCAGAAGTATATTGATAAATTCGTTGAGTTAAGAAGCAAGAAGGGTGTTACACCTGAGATGGCTAAGGAACAGATGGAGAAGGATTACATGTACTATGCATGCCTTATGTGTAAATGTGGAGATGCTGATGGAGCAGTATCTGGTGCATGCCACTCAACAGGTAACACAATCCGTCCAGCTCTTCAGTTATTAAAGACTAAGCCAGGTATCAGCTCAGTTTCAGGCTTCTTCCTTATGGAAGTTCCAGACTGCGAATTCGGTGAAAACGGTCTTTTTGTATTCGCTGACTGTGCTGTAAGCCCAGATTATGATTCAGAGAAGCTTGCTGAGGTTGCTAAGCTTTCTTCAGATTCATTCAAGAGCTTTGTAGGAAAGGACGCTAAGGTTGCTATGCTTAGCTTCTCTTCATACGGAAGTGCTAAGCATGACAGAGTAACTATGGTTGCTGATGCTGTTAAGATTGCAAAAGAGAAGTACCCAGATATCACTGTTGATGGTGAGCTTCAGTTAGATGCTGCTTTAGTTCCAGAAGTTGCTGCACTTAAGGCACCTGAGAGCCCGGTAGCTGGTAAGGCTAATACACTTGTATTCCCTAACCTTGAAGCTGGTAACATCGGTTATAAGCTTGTTCAGAGACTTGCTAAGGCTGGAGCTTATGGTCCTGTTCTTCAGGGACTTTCTATGCCAGTTAACGATCTTTCAAGAGGATGCTTCGCTGACGATATCGTTGGTGTAGTAGCTATGACAGCTGTTCAGGCTCAGAATGCATAATTAACATTTTTAAGGAGAATTTTTGTAATGAATATTTTAGTATTAAACTGTGGAAGCTCATCTCTTAAGTATCAGCTTATTAACATGGATGATGAGAGCGTAATCGCAAAAGGTCTTGTAGAAAGAATCGGTATTGAAGGTTCTGTTCTTACACACAAGCCAACAGGAAAGGATAAGTATGTTGTTGAAACACCTATGAAGGATCACAACATTGCAGTTAAGCTTGTTCTTGATGCTCTTCAGGATGCTGAGCACGGCGTAATCAAGTCTACAGATGAGATTGCAGCAGTAGGACACAGAGTACTTCACGCAGGTGAGAAGTATATCGAGTCTTGTCTTGTAACAGAAGATGTTAAGAAGGTTGTAAGAGAGTGCTTCGACCTTGGTCCTTTACATAACCCAGCTAACCTTATCGGTATTGAAGCCGTTGAGGCAGCTATGCCAGGCAAGCCAAATGTAGCTGTATGGGATACAGCATTTGGTGGAACAATGGAGCCAAAGGCTTACCTATATGCTATTCCTCGTGAATACTATGAGAAGTACGGCGTAAGAAGATATGGTTTCCACGGAACAAGCCACAGCTTTGTTTCTAAAGAGACAATCAAGTTTGCTAACCTTGATCCTAAGACAGCTAAGGTTATCGTATGCCACCTTGGTAACGGTGCTTCAATCTCAGCTTCTGTTGGTGGTAAGTGTGTAGATACTTCTATGGGTCTTACTCCACTTGAAGGACTTATCATGGGAACACGTTCTGGTGACCTTGATCCGGCTATCTTAGAGTTCTTATGCAACCATGAGAACCTTACAATAAGCGAGATGCTCAATATCCTTAACAAGAAGTCTGGTGTACTTGGTATGTCAGGCGGAATCTCAAGTGATTTCAGAGATCTTAATGCTGCAGCTAACGACGGTAACGAAATTGCTAAGGTTACACTTGAAGCTTATGCTTACAGAGTAGCTAAGTATATTGGTGCTTACACAGCAGCTATGAACGGTGTTGATGCCATTACATTTACAGCTGGTGTTGGTGAGAATGCTGCATGGCTTCGTCCAATGGTAGCTAAATATCTTGGATACCTTGGTGTTGAACTTGATGAAGCTGCAAGCGAGAAGGCTTGTGGAGTAGAAGGAATTATCTCTACACCAGAATCTAAGGTTAAGCTTTGCGTAATTCCTACTAATGAAGAGCTTGCAATCGCAAGAGAAACATTAGCATTAGTAAAATAATTGACATATTCGCGAAAAATATTGAATTTAAGTGAATTTGTTGTTGACAAAGACAGGGAGCATGCGTATAATTGACAAGGTGTGGATTAGCGCATGCTTTTCCTGTGCATAATAGTATGAATTGGAGACAATTATGCTAATTGATTTAAGAGAGCTTTTATCCGGTTCACAGGATGAAAGAATAGAAAAGGTTTCAATTGAATCAGAAAGCTTTGACACTGGAATCGCTAAGTATAGTATACTTGAGAAGCCAGAGTTTGAATTAAGCATTACCAGAATTGGTAAGAATAAGCTTGAGATTAAAGCTGAGAGCTTTGTTGTTCTTGATATTCCATGTGACAGATGTTTAGAGTCTGTTCCTACGAAAGTAGAGTACAGTGTTGATGAAATCGTTGATTTCTCAGACAATGCTGCCGGGGAAGAAGCAAAGGAAGAAAAAGACTATATTGGTGGATACGAACTCGACGTGGACAGATTAGTTTTCGGCGAAATACTGATATCCATGCCGGGTAAGACATTATGTACCCCTGATTGCAAGGGGCTATGTTCTATATGCGGACACAACCTGAATGTCTCAGAGTGTGGCTGTGACCGAGAGTCCCTGGATCCAAGAATGTCTGTTTTCAAAGATATTTTAAAGAATTTTAAGGAGGTGTAACATATGTCAATTTGTCCAAAGAATAAATCTTCAAAGGCAAGAAGAGATAAGAGAAGAGCAAACTGGAAGATGGCTGCTCCAAATCTTGTAAAGTGCTCAAAGTGTGGCGCTTTAATGATGCCTCATAGAGTATGCAAGTCTTGTGGTTCTTATAACAAGAAAGAAATCATCTCTGTTGACTAATTACTAACATGAATTTTGATAGGCTGTCCCGTCTGGGGCAGCTTGTTTTGTTTTATAAAGAAATGTGTTATACTATGTGGGATTTTGATAAAGGGAAGGCTTTTAATTATGAAAGTGAATAAAATACTCGCATTTATGTTTATATTAGAATTATGTATTATCCCATTACAGGGATGCGGTGCAAAAAGTATTACTGCAGATTCAACCGAAACCCAGGAGACTCAGGCACAGATAGATGATGCTTATGGCAAAGGTCTTAGTTTTACATACAATGATTATGCTGATAATGTGTTATCTTTAAGTTATAATCTTAAGCAGAATGCGGATGGAAGCTGGCAGCTGTCTGTCAGCGGACAGAATGCCCATGTAAATGGAACAAAAGTGATATCTGATAATAATGCCAATGGATTTTTCTATTATCTTTTGCATGAAATTAATATAGCCACTTATAAAGGTTATAATAAAACAGATGATTCAATAACTTCTGATGTTGCGTGGTGGTTTAATCTTAATATATATTACGACAAGGATTCTATCGTTGCATATGGTTATATGATGCATCCGTCTGATTATGATGATATCAGAGTTCAGATTACTGAATATCTTAATAATTTATTTAAAAATGCTTAAGGTTGCGTTAATTTGATATTCGTAGTATATTTTACAATAGTATTTTAATGATTAATATGAAATGGAGTTTAATTTATGGTAAAAATCGCACTTGACGCTATGGGTGGAGATAATGCACCAGCAGAGATTGTCAAAGGAGCAGTACAGGCTATTGCTGCTGATAAGGACTGCTTTGTATATCTTGTAGGTAAGGAAGATAAGATTAAAGAATGTCTTAATGGACAGCAGTATGATTCATCAAGAATAGAGATTGTTAATGCAGATGATGTAATTGAAACAGGTGAACCTCCTGTTATGGCTATAAGAAGAAAGAAAGAGTCATCTCTTGTTAAAGCAATGTATATGGTTAAGAATAAAGAAGCTGATGCATTCGTATCTGCCGGAAGCTCAGGAGCAATCCTTGTTGGTGGTCAGACTATCGTTGGAAGACTTCGTGGAGTTGACAGACCACCAATGGCAGCACTTATCCCTACTAAGGATGGTGTTTCACTGCTTGTTGACAGTGGTGCTAATGTAGATGCAAGAGCAACTATGCTTGTACAGTGGGCTGTTATGGGTTCTATATACATGGAGAATGTTGTTGGAATTAAGAATCCAAGAGTTGCAATTGTCAATGTCGGACTTGAGGAAGAAAAGGGAAATTCACTTGTCAAAGAAACATATCCAATGCTTAAAGAGTGTCCTAACATTAACTTTATAGGAAGTATTGAAGCAAGAGAGATTCCTAACAGCTATGCAGACATCATTGTATGCGATGCATTTGTTGGGAACTGTATCTTAAAGCTTTACGAAGGTGAAGCCAAGATGATACTTGGCAAGATTAAGGGTGTTATGATGTCATCTTTAAAGACTAAGATTGGAGCACTTCTTATTAAGAAAGCATTAAAGACACAGCTCAAGTCAATGGATGCTTCAGAACATGGAGGAGCTCCTCTTATCGGTCTTAACGGTCTTGTTGTAAAGACTCATGGCAATGCCAAAGCTAAAGAGGTTAAGAATTCATTAATTCAGTGTGTAACATTTACAAAAATGAATATAAATGATAAAATTATTGAGGCGCTCGGTCAGATTCCAGAGCAGCATAATTAAAGATTGAAAGGATAGATATTATGGAATTCGAGAAGTTACAGAATATTATTGCAGATGTACTTAACATTGATAAATCAAAGATTACTCCAGAGACAACATTTGTTGATGATCTTGGAGCAGATTCATTAGATGTATTTCAGATTATCATGGGAATTGAAGATGAATTCGATATCCAGATTCCTGATGATGCAGCTGAATCAATTGTAACAGTTAATGATGCGGTTGTTCAGATTCAGAACGCAACTAATAAATAAACCATACAGATTGTGATGAAAACTAAGAGCATAAGGAGCAAATATTCTTGCATAATTTGTTCCTTATGCTCTTGTTTTCAAAAGTTCGCAGAAAGGTGTATTATGCATAATAAAAATTTATCTGTGTTTATGCAGACTATTGGTTATGATTTCAAAGATATAAGTCTGCTGGAAGTTGCTCTTACTCACAGTTCTTATGCCAATGAGCAGAAAAAAGGAAATTGCTGTGATAATGAAAGAATGGAATTTTTAGGTGATGCTGTTCTTGAACTTTCATCAAGTGATTATATATATAAGAATCACTCTGAGATGGCTGAAGGAAAGATGACAAGACTTCGTGCCAGCATTGTTTGTGAGCCTACACTTGCTTTATGTGCAAGAGCTATAAAGCTTGATACATTTATAAGACTCGGTAAAGGAGAAGAGCTCACCGGAGGAAGAAGCAGGGATTCTATCGTATCAGATGCCTGTGAAGCTGTTATAGGAGCCATCTATCTTGATGGTGGTTTTGCTAATGCAAAAGAATTTGTTAATAAGTTCATTCTTAATGACCTTGACAATAAGAAACTCTTTTTTGATAGCAAGACTATATTACAGGAAGTTATTCAGGGACTTGGAAAAGAAGTTGATTATGAATTCATCGGTGAAGAAGGTCCTGAACATAACAAACAATTCGTTGTAGCTGCTGTAGTTGACGGGCTTTTTAATATTAAAGGAACAGGCCACACTAAGAAATCAGCATCTCAGAATGCAGCATATGCTGCACTTATCGAGCTTAAGAATAAAGGCTACGATATCAACTCTGATAAGAAATAATAAGTGAGGGGTTATGTATTTAAAAAGTATAGAAGTACAGGGATTTAAGTCATTTGCTAATAAGATAGTATTTGATTTTCATAATGGTATTACAGGTATTGTAGGGCCTAATGGTTCAGGTAAAAGTAATGTCGCAGATGCTGTGCGCTGGGTTTTAGGCGAACAGAGTGCCAAGCAGCTTCGTGGTTCTAAGATGGAAGACGTTATATTTGCAGGAACTGAGAACAGAAAGCCGGTTGGTTTCGCATTTGTATCTATAACACTTGATAACAGCGACCATGCACTTCCGGTTGATTACGATGAAGTTACAGTATCAAGAAGAGTATACCGTTCAGGTGAGAGTGAATATCTTATCAATGGTAACTCATGCCGATTAAAAGATGTAACAGAAATGTTTTATGATACCGGTATTGGTAAGGAAGGATATTCTATTATCGGACAGGGACAGATTGATAAGATTCTTTCTGGAAAGCCTGATGAAAGGCGAGAGCTTTTTGATGAAGCCGCTGGAATTGTTAAGTTCAAGAGAAGAAAAGCTACTGCAATCAAGAAACTTGAAAATGAGCGGGCTAATCTTGTCCGTGTTAATGATATTTTATCAGAGCTTGAAAAACAGGTCGGACCATTACAGGTCCAGTCTGAAAAGGCCAAGGAATATCTTGACTATAAAGCTGATTTAAAGAAATATGATGTTAATGCATTTCTTTTGGAATCAGACAGGATAAGCAAAGATCTTGAAGAACTGACAGGAAAGATTGGCATTGCTGATAACGACCTTGCTAATTCAAGAGCTGAGTATGAGAGTACCAAGGCTGAATATGAAGAGGCAGAGGAACAGTTATCTAAGGTTAATTCTGACATTGAGAATGTTAATTCACTTTTATCAAACACTGAGCTTGAAAGCCAGAGACTTAACGGTGAGATTAATGTTATCACAGAGCAGATTAACAGATTCACTGATAATGAAAAGCATTACAGTGACAGAATTGCAGCTATTGATAAAGATAAAGCTGCAAAGCAGACAAATGTGGATGATTTTGCGAAACAGCTTGAAGAGCTTTCAACTTCTGTAGAAGAGTTCGAGAATAATCTTAAGGCTAAACAGGATGCTGCTGATGTTATAAAGCAGGATATTGATGGAGTTTCAGATCAGATTGAGAGCCGTCAGAATGATATCTACGACAGACTTAATGCCAAGTCATCTATTAATGCTGAAAACCAGAAGTTCACAACTATGCTTGAACAGCTCAACATAAGAAAAGCTGAGCTTAACAGCCGTCTTATTAAAGACAAGAGTGATGAAGCTGAACAGAATGTTAAGATTAATGATATCAGTGTAAGATTAGAAGCTGCACAGAAAAATGCTTTGGAAATAGCAGAAAGAATTGCAGCCAATAATGATAAAGTTACGGCTATTAAGAATGAAAATGCTGACCTTAATGCACAGCATGATAAGATTGTACAGAATTATCACAGAGAAAAATCAAGACTTGAATCTCTCGTTAACATTACTGAAAGATATGACGGTTATGGCAACAGTATCCGTAAGATTATGGAATTAAAGGACAGCAATCCTGGAATTCTTGGTGTTATTGCAGATATTGTAAAGGTTGAAAGAAAGTATGAAACAGCTATTGAGACAGCATTAGGCGGAACAATACAGAATATTGTTACTGATAAGGAATCTACTGCTAAGGAGCTGATTACATATCTTAAGCAGAATAAGCTTGGACGAGCTACATTTTTACCACTCAATGCAATATCAGGAAGAAATACTCTTGAAAAAGAGCCTTGTATTAAGGAAAATGGTGTTATAGGAATTGCAAGCAATCTTGTAAGAGTTTCTTTTGAATATGAGAACTTAGCCAAGTATCTTCTTGGAAGGATTCTTGTCGTTGATAATATTGATAATGCGCTCCTTATTGCCAAGAAATACAAGTATAGCTTAAGGATTGTAACCCTTGAGGGTGAACAGCTCAATCCGGGCGGTTCAATGACAGGTGGTGCATTTAAGAATTCTAGCAATCTTCTTGGCAGGAGAAGAGAGATTGAAGAACTTAAAAAATCTGTATCAGAACTCAGCAAATCATCAACTGAACTTAAAGCAAAGATTGCAGATAACAGAGCTAAGATTGCATCTGTAAGAGAACTTATTGATGCAGATAATAAGGCTAACAGAGAGGCATCTTTAGCTGTTAATACAGAACAGATGAATCTTAACCAGGCGAAACAGAAATTATCTGAGATTAAGATTGTATATGATAAAGATAAAGCTGAGACTACTGAAATTGACAGACAGATTAAAGAGATTGATGCTAATAAGAATCAGGTAAGCGGCAGTCTTAGTGCGCTTGAGATACAGAATGAAAGCTCAAGAAAAGAAATTGAGAATCTTAACAAACAGCTTGAAGTTAAGAAGGCTGAACTTGATAAGGCTAATGACGATATTGAGAATCTTAAGATAAGATTCAGTTCGGTAGAGCAGAAAACAGCATTTATTCAGGAAAATATCACAAGAATTAATACTGAAATCGAGGCTCTTGTCTTAGAAGAAGCTGATATAAGACAGAGAAAAGAATCTATATCATCAGAAGTTGTAGATAAGAATGCACAGATTGAAAAGTTAAGAAGTGATATTCATAAAGCTAAGAATCAGATAGAAGACTGCAATACTAAGATTACAGCTCTCCGCAAGGATAGAGATATTATTAATGCAAGCCATAAGACATTCTTTGATAAACGTGAAAAGATTAATGAACAGATTGTTCTTCTTGAAAAAGAAAGCATGCGTCTGCATAACCAGCAGGAAAAGTTAGAGGAAGAGAATGACTCTATAGTAGATTACATGTGGAATGAATATGAGCTTACATACAGCTATGCTGCTGAATTAAGAAGTGAAGAGCTTACTGATATATCTGATATTAAGAAGCAGATTAATATTCTCAAAGCCAATATTAAAAAGCTTGGTGTCGTTAATGTCAATGCAATTGAAGAATATAAGGAAGTAAGCGAACGATACAACTTCTTAAAGACACAGCATGATGATATGATTAAGGCTGAAGAGGCTCTTGTACTGGTTATTGATGAGCTTGATAATGGTATGAGAATTCAGTTTAAAGAGAAGTTTGAGGAAATTAAGGTTGAATTCGATAAGGTATTCAAGGAATTGTTCGGTGGTGGACGAGGCACAATAGAGCTTGTTGAAGGTGAAGATATCCTTGAGGCAGGAATTGTTATTATTTCACAGCCGCCAGGAAAGAAGCTTCAGAACATGATGCAGTTATCTGGTGGTGAAAAGGCACTTACTGCAATCGCACTTCTTTTTGCTATTCAGAACCTTAAACCATCACCATTCTGTCTGCTTGATGAAATTGAGGCCGCACTTGATGATTCTAATGTAGGAAGATATGCTAATTATCTTCACAAGCTTACAAAGCATACACAGTTTATTGTTATCACTCACAGACGAGGAACAATGGCTGCAGCTGACAGACTCTATGGTATAACTATGCAGGAGAAGGGTGTATCTGCACTTGTTTCAGTAGATCTTATAGCTAATGACCTTGACAAGAAGAAGGAGTAAATATGGGATTTTTCAGTAAATTAAAAGAAGGGTTAACCAAGACAAGAGATAATATTGTTTCCGGAATTGATTCCGTTTTTTCAGGATTCTCATCTATTGATGATGATTTCTATGATGAACTTGAAGAAACCCTTATTATGGGAGATATTGGTGTTGTTGCAACTGAGGAGATTCTTGATGATCTTAAAGCTAAGGTTAAGGAGAATAAGATTAAGAATCCTGCTGACTGCAAACAGCTTCTTATTGACAGTATCAAAGAAAAAATGGATCTCGGTGAGAATGCATATGAATTTGAGAACCGCAAATCCATCGTTATGCTTATTGGTGTTAATGGCGTAGGAAAGACTACATCTGTAGGCAAGCTTGCCGGTCTTCTTAAAGCACAGAATAAGAAAGTTATTATGGCTGCTGCTGATACTTTCAGAGCTGCGGCTATTGAGCAGCTTACAGAATGGTCTAACAGAACAGGTGCTGATATTATTGCACAGAGTGAGGGCTCTGATCCGGCTGCTGTTATATATGATTCAATTGCTGCATGTAAAGCCAGAAAAGCAGATGTTCTTTTATGTGATACAGCAGGACGTCTTCAGAATAAGAAGAATCTTATGGAAGAGCTTCGTAAGATTGACAGAGTTATAGAAAGAGAGTATTCTGATGCGTACAGGGAAAATCTTATCGTTCTTGACGCAACAACTGGTCAGAATGCCCTTTCTCAGCTTAGAGAATTTAATGATGTAACTAATATCACAGGTATTATTCTTACTAAGATGGATGGAACTGCCAAAGGTGGTATTGCAGTTGCTATACAGGCAGAATTTGGTATTCCTGTTAAATACATTGGAGTTGGTGAGAAAGTCGAAGATTTACAGAAGTTTGATTCAGACACATTTGTTAATGCATTATTTGATGTAAATAACGGCTCTGATGAAGACTGATAAGTTAATAAATTAAGATGGGAGATTAAGTGCAATGGAAGAATTAACATTAAAAAGTTTCGAAGAAGCTGCCGAAAAGGTTAAGGAAGCAACACTTCCTACTAATCTGGTATATAGTGAGTATTTCAGCAGCCAGACCGGCAACAGAGTATACCTTAAGCCAGAGAATATGCAGTACACAGGTGCTTATAAGGTAAGAGGTGCATATTACAAGATTAGTACGATGTCAGAGGAAGCAAGACAGAAGGGGCTGATTACAGCTTCTGCAGGAAATCATGCACAGGGTGTTGCATTTGCAGCTAAGAAATATGGGGTTAAGGCGACAGTGGTTATGCCTACAACGACACCACTTATCAAGGTAAATAGAACTAAGGGATATGGTGCAGAGGTTATTCTTTATGGTAATGTATATGATGAAGCATGTGAATATGCAATGAAGCTTGCTGAGGAGAAAGGTCTTACATTTGTTCACCCATTTGATGATTTAGATGTTGCAACAGGTCAGGGCTCTATCGCAATGGAGATTATTAAAGAACTTCCAACTGTTGATTATATTCTTGTTCCTATTGGTGGAGGCGGACTTGCAACAGGTGTGTCGACACTTGCAAAGCTCCTTAATCCTAATATCAAGGTTATCGGTGTTGAGCCTGCTGGTGCTAACTGTCTTCAGGAATCTATCAAGGCAGGAAAGGTTGTTACACTCCCATCTGTAAGTACAATCGCAGACGGTACAGCAGTTAAGACACCAGGAAGCAGGTTATTCCCATACCTTCAGAAGAATCTTGATGATATCATCACTGTGCCTGATGAAGATTTAATAGTTGCATTCCTTGATATGGTAGAGAATCATAAGATGATTGTTGAGAATTCAGGTCTTCTTACAGTTGCAGCATTAAAGCAGCTTGATGTTAAGGATAAAAAGATTGTTTCAATTCTTTCAGGTGGTAATATGGATGTTATTACAATGTCATCTGTTGTTCAGCAGGGACTTGTACAGAGAAGCAGAATCTTCACTGTTTCTGTACTTCTTCCAGATAAGCCGGGTGAACTTGTAAGAGTTGCTTCTATTATTGCAGAAGCTAACGGTAATGTAATCAAGCTTGAACATAACCAGTTCGTAAGCATTAACAGAAAAGCAACTGTTGAGCTTAGAATTACTATTGAAGCTTTCGGACATGAACATAAGGATGAGATTGTTGACAAGCTTGAAGCAGCAGGTTTAAGACCTAGAATTGTTAAGGTAAACATTTAATCACTATCTGCAGAGGGAAATCTATGAAGAAATATTCTTTCAAAAGATATGCAGGAGTTACAATGGCATTATTTGGGGCAGCTGCGCTGTCCCTATTGCTTTTTTTTGCATTGTTCAGAATTGATGCTATCCACAAAGCATTTTCACATATATGCAAAACTCTTATGCCTTTTATAATTGGCGGGGTATTAGCATATGTAATATGTCCAATATGTAATTTCTTCGATAATATATATAATAAGGTATTTAAGTTTATTAAGAATGAGAAGAAAAAGAAAAGCCTGTCCAATAATCTTAGTGTGTTTACAGGGCTTCTTATAGCAATTCTGTTCATATATTTTATGATTATTGTTATTATTCCTAATCTTGTAAATAGTGTTGTACGTCTTATTCAGATTATTCCTGATAATGTCAATAAAGTTATTGATTTTGTACAGAAGTTTCTTAACGAAAATGAAACTCTTATGAAATATTCAGAGAATATTATCGATAAAACATATACATTTATTAACGACTGGCTTGGTAACGAGTTTCTTGGATATGCACAGGGAATTGCTTCCGGTGTTTCAACCGGTGTAGTTAATATCATTGTTGTACTTTTTAATGTTCTTATCGGATTCATTGTTGCAGCGTATCTTCTTACAGCAAGAAAAAAGCTTGCAAAGCAGGGAGAGATGGTTGTCTATAGTATATTCAAGAAAGAACGTGCTGCCAGCGTTATGGAAGAGATTAAGTATACTGATAAGGTGTTCAGCGGCTTTGTTAATGGCAAAATCCTTGATGCTCTTGTAATAGCACTTATATGTTTTATATCACTTAAGATATTTACAATATGTAATCCTGGCAAAGAGATGATGAGTGAGATTCTTATTGCATTCATTGTTGGAATATTTAATGTTATTCCTTTCTTTGGCTGGTACATAGCATGGTTTATTGGAGCTTTATTATGTCTTATTGTCAATCCTGCACAGTGCCTGTTCTTTGTAATATTTAATTTTATATTACAGCAGATTGATGGTAATATTATCGGGCCTAAAATTCTTGGTAATACTACAGGAATCTCAAGTTTCTGGGTATTGTTTGCAATACTCCTCTTTGGTGATATATGGGGATTTGCAGGGATGCTTTTAGGTGTTCCTATATTTGCAGTTATATATCATCTTATTAAGAAATGGGTGTTTAAGAGACTACAGATTAACGGAATGGAGAATTTAAGCGAAGAATATGAAATGGAATATCCTCCTAATGAGCGTGAAAAGAGGCTTGAAAGCTGATTTAATAAATTTTTCAAAAGTGTCAAGTAAAAATGCTTGACACTTTTTTGGATATCTGATATTATACTCAAGGCTTATGAGTCAATCATGGCTTATATGATATTTAAGTTTGTGGCAGGTATTATGGAAAGAATTGTTGAACAGAATCTTTTATATGATTTTTATGGAGAGTTACTTAACGACCATCAGAAGAAGATATATGAAGATGCTATCTACAATGATTTATCTCTCAGTGAGATTGCCGATGAATATGGTATATCAAGACAGGGAGTACATGATCTGATTAAGAGAGTTACGAAGACACTTGATGGATACGAGGCTAAGCTTCATCTTATACAGAAGTTCCTTGAAACCAAGGACAAGGTATCTAAGATTGATTCTTTAGTTGATGATTACATGGAAAGTCAGGATATATCTGACATTCATGAAATCAAGAAGTTATCCAATGAGATTCTTGAAGAATTTTAAGGAGAGATATTATGGCATTCGATAGTTTATCAGAGAAATTGCAGAATATTTTTAAGAATCTTCGTGGTAAGGGCCGTTTATCAGAAGCTGATGTTAAGGCTGCTCTTAAGGAAGTTAAGCTTGCCCTGCTTGAAGCTGATGTTAACTTTAAGGTTGTTAAGCAGTTTATTAAGTCTGTAGAAGAAAGAGCAATCGGTCAGGATGTTATGTCAAGTCTTACACCTGGTCAGATGGTTATCAAGATTGTTAATGAAGAGATGGTATCTCTAATGGGATCTGAGACAACTGAGATTGCCTTGAAACCTGGCTCTGAGATTACTGTTATCATGATGGCAGGTCTTCAGGGTGCTGGTAAGACAACTACTACAGCAAAGCTTGCTGGTAAATTCAAGGCGAAGGGAAGAAAACCTCTTTTAGTTGCCTGTGATGTATACAGACCGGCAGCCATTGAACAGCTTACAATTAATGGTAATAAACAGGGTGTTGAAGTGTTCTCTATGGGAACCAACCAGAAACCTGTTGATATTGCCAAAGCTGCTATAGCCCATGCTAAGAATAACGATTTTAACACAGTTATTCTTGATACAGCAGGTCGACTTCATGTTGATGAAGATATGATGAATGAGCTTATAGAGATTAAAGCTAATGTATCAGTTGACCAGACAATTCTTGTAGTTGATTCCATGACAGGTCAGGATGCTGTTAATGTAGCTTCTTCGTTCAACGAGAAGGTTGGCATTGACGGAGTTATTCTTACTAAGTTAGATGGTGATACAAGAGGTGGTGCAGCACTTTCAATTAAGGCTGTTACCGGAAAGCCAATTCTTTATGTTGGTATGGGTGAAAAGCTTTCAGACCTTGAGCAGTTTTATCCAGACCGTATGGCATCAAGAATACTTGGTATGGGAGATGTCCTTACCCTTATTGAGAAGGCTGAAGCACAGCTTGACGCTGATAAGGCAAAAGCTATGGAAGAAAAGCTTAAGAAAGCAGAATTTGATTTTAATGACTTTCTTGAGTATATGGGACAGATTAAGAATATGGGTGGTATCAGTTCAATTATGAGCATGATGCCAGGACTGTCAGGTCAGATGAAGAATGTTTCAATCGATGATGATGAAGCAGAGAAGAATATGAGAAGAACCGAATCTATCATATATTCAATGACTAAGGCAGAAAGAAGTAATCCGGACATACTTAATCCTTCAAGAAAGAACAGAATTGCAAGAGGTGCAGGTGTTGATATTGCTGATGTTAACAGACTTGTAAAGCAGTTCGAACAGATGAAGAAGATGATGAAGCAGATGCCGGGAATGATGAAAGGTGCTAAAAAGGGACGTTTCAAGTTACCTTTTTAACATAGATTAATTTTAAGAATAATACAGGAGGTGAATGTAATGGCAGTAAAGATTAGATTAAAGAGATTAGGTGAGAAGAAAAATCCTTTCTATAGAATTATCGTAGCAGACTCAAGATCTCCAAGAAATGGTAGATTCATCGATGAAATCGGTACTTATGATCCTAATTACGATCCTTGCAAGCTCAATATTGATGCTGAGGCTGCTAAGAAGTGGTTATCAAACGGAGCTCAGCCTACAGAGGTTGTTGGAAAGCTTTTCAAGATGGCTGGTATCGAAAAATAAGACTAGTGGAGGTGTAATTGACTATGAAAGAATTAGTGGAAATTATCGCTAAGGCACTAGTTGATAATCCGGATGAGGTTGTAGTAACAGAAACTGAAAAAGATAAGGCTCTTGTAGTCAATCTTAAGGTTGCTCCTTCGGATATGGGCAAGGTTATCGGCAAGTCTGGTAGAATTGCCAAGTCAATAAGAGCAGTTGTTTCAGCTGCAGCTTCTAAGAGCGACAAGAAAGTGATTGTTGAAATAGATAATTAAGCAAACACTACTGTCTAAGGCAGCCTTTCGGGGCTGTCTGTTTTGTTATTTATATATACATTTATGTCAGAATGGAGAATTTAAGTGGAAGATATGTTAAGGGTAGGGGTCATAACATCGACCCACGGAATCAGAGGTGAAGTTAAGGTTTTTCCTACAACAGATGATCCTCTTCGTTTTAAGAAACTTAAGAAATGTGTTATCGATGGAAAAAGAGAACAGGTAGCTGTCACTGTATCTTCAGTTAAATTCTTTAAGCAGTTCGTAATACTTAAGTTTAAAGAATTTGATGACATCAATGATATAGAGAAATACACAAAATGCGACTTGCTCGTTTCAAGAGGAGATGCTGTTAAACTTGAGCCGGGAGAGTATTTTATATGCGATCTTATCGGACTTGATGTAATAACAGATGAAGGAAAACATTTGGGCGTACTAAAAGATGTATTAGAGACAGGCGCTAACAATGTATATGAAGTAGAGGCAGATAATGGCGAAAGCTATTTAATACCGGTTATTGACCAGTGTATATTAGATCATGACCTTGATAAGAAGACTATAACAGTCCATATCTTACCAGGGCTTCTGGATATTAATAAATAATAAAGAAAATGTATTTTTAGTCTTGCATTATTTGCTTGATTATGATAATCTAAACAAGTTGTGAGAAAAGGGATGGTCCTCTGTTACAGAACCTGTATTAAGAACATCATAATATTAAGGAGGTCACACATGAATACAATTATTAAGAACATCGAAGATGCTCAGCTTAAGGCTCAGGCTCCTGAGTTCAGAGTTGGTGATACTGTAAGAGTATCAGCTAAGATTAAGGAAGGAAACCGTGAAAGAATCCAGGTTTTCGAGGGAACAGTATTAAAGAAGCAGGGAACTGGCGTTAGAGCTACATTTACAGTAAGAAAGATTTCTAACGGCGTTGGCGTTGAGAAGACATGGCCATTACATTCACCTATCGTTGAGAAGGTTGAAGTTGTAAGACGCGGTAAGGCTAGAAGAGCTAAGCTTAACTACTTAAGACAGAGAACAGGTAAGGCTGCTAAGGTTAAGGAATTAGTTAGATAATTTTGTTATTCACGGTAAGGGACATTTGAAAAAATGTCCCTTTACTTATATATAAGCGACAGGAAAGGTCGGAATATTATGAGATTTTTTCAGAGAAGATATCAGGAAAATACTACATTGCTTAATATATGCAAATATGTAGCAGATGTATGTGTTGTAATAGTACTTGCTTATGTTCTGGTTACATTCATATGCTGCCGTTCTACAGTTGTTGGTAATTCTATGGAGGAAACGCTGTCTAATGATAACACTGTTCTTATAAACAGAATATCATATGCATTTAATGGACCTAAGCGATTTGACTGTATAGCTTTCGAACAGGATTCTGTTGATTCCTCTAAGATATACATAAAGAGAGTAGTTGGTCTTCCAGGGGAAACAGTCCAGATAAAGGATGGCAGGGTATATATTAATGATGTACAGCTTGATGATTATGTTGATACGACAATACTTACTCCAGGTGTAGCTGCCAATCCTTATAAACTTGCTGATGATGAATACTTTGTACTTGGAGATAATCGTAATAATAGTGAGGATAGCCGTTTTGCCAGTGTTGGAATGGTTAAACGTAAGAATGTTGTAGGAAAAGTATGGATGGTAATAGAACCGTTTGATTCATTTGGTTTTGTTAAATAATGGAGATATATATGGAAGAGAAGAAAAGAGCCATTAACTGGTATCCTGGTCATATGACTAAGGCCAGAAGAATGATGGAAGAAGATATAAAGCTTGTTGACCTTGTTATTGAGATTGTGGATGCAAGAATACCGTTAAGCAGCCGTAATCCGGATATTGATAAGCTGGCTAAAAATAAGGCACGTATTGTATTATTGAATAAATCGGACCTTGCAGATGACACAGTAACGGATGAATGGATAACATATTTTAAAGATAAAGGCTTTTACTGCCTCAAGCTTAACTCAAGACTCAATGTAAGCAACCGTGCAGTTAATAATCTTATAACTGTTGCATGTTCTGCTAAGATTGAAAGAGACAGAGCAAGAGGAATTAAGAACCGTTCCATCAAAGCTATGATTGTTGGAATACCTAATGTTGGTAAATCAACATTTATTAATTCATTCACCGGAAGAAAGAGTGCCAAGACAGGTAATAAGCCGGGTGTTACAAAAGGAAAGCAATGGATAAGAATTAATGGAAGTGTTGAGCTGCTTGACACACCGGGTATACTCTGGCCTAAGATAGAAGACAGGAATGTCGGTGAAAGACTTGCAATGATTGGTTCAATTAATGACCAGATTCTTAATATTGAGGAGCTTGCATTAGAAACTATAAAGTTTCTTAGGAAGAATTATCAGCCGCAGCTTTATAGCCGTTATGATATAACAGAAGATATATTTGATAATGTTGATACTGAAACAATGATGAATCCTGAAAATGCTGCTGCACTCTGTATTATGGAACATATTGCCAGAAAACGTGGCTGTATTAAGAAAGGTTCAGATATTGATTATGAAAAATGTGCTGCATGTATTCTTGATGATTTCAGAGAAGGAAAGATTGGTACAATCTCACTTGAAAGACCTTAATTAAGATACCGGAAAGGAAAGCTATGACACTTAAAGAAGAACGTGAACTTAAAAAAGCAGCAAAGCTGGAGGCTGAGAAACAGCGTATTGAAGCTATGCGTGAATATGAAGAAATGTATGATACATTTTCTTATATATGTGGAATAGATGAAGCTGGAAGAGGACCGCTTGCAGGTCCTGTTGTTGCAGGCGCAGTAATTCTTCCTAAAGGAAAAAGGATTCTCTATGTAAATGATTCCAAGAAATTAAGTGAGAAAAAAAGAGATGAGCTTTTTGATGTTATAAAAGAAGAAGCACTTTCATATGGAATCGGAATTGTATCTCCTGAAAGGATTGATGAGATTAATATATTGCAGGCAACTTATGAAGCAATGCACGAAGCAGTTAATAAATTATCTGTAAAACCCGATATACTTCTTAATGATGCAGTTACAATTCCGGGAATTGATGTTAAACAGATTCCGATTATTAAAGGTGATGCCAAGAGTCTGTCAATTGCATCTGCAAGTATTCTTGCGAAAGTAACAAGGGACAGACTTATGACCGAATATGATTCTTTGTATCCGGAATATGGATTTGCCAGGCACAAAGGTTATGGAACTAAAGTTCATATTGAAGCAATAAAAGAGTACGGTCCATGTCCTATACACAGAAGAACATTTATTAAGAATTTTATATAGGTGAACGTATATGAATATTAATATGTCCGATTTTTTCAAAAATAATATATCATCAGGCAGCCAGACCACAGATGTTAATGTGTTGGAAAATGTATCACATGAATCATCTGGAAGCAATAATGCTGTACAGGCTGCTGGCATGAAAATATTAAATTCTCTTATGTCAGGTGACACGTTTACAGGGTATGTCAGCCAGTTAAATGGTGATAATGCATATATTACAATGAACAATGGAGCACAGATTCAGGCTAAGCTTATGCAGGGTGCTTTAATTAATATCGGACAGAATGTGACTTTTATGGTGGAGGATAACTCTGATAATAAAATTTCAATCAAACCGGTTTTAGCTAATGAACAGCAGGCAGTTCTTATTGATAAAGCATTGGAGGCTGCAGGACTTGGAGCTACGGATGATAATATTAATATTGTCAAAGAACTTTTAGGACTGGGCATGCCGGTTGATGCACAGACATTAGGAAATATGGTTAAATATTCCATGAAATTTCCCGAAGCCTCACTTAATACCGTTGCCAATCTAATGAGACTTGAGATTCCTGTCAATGAACAGAATATCCGTGAGTTCCAGATGTATGGTCAGTTTAACGGACATATTGAGAATCTTTTGTCAGATATGGAGAATGGTATAGTTAATGATCTGTTAAAGAACAATCAGGATATTATGGATTTCAAAAATGTTATTACAGGCATGTATGAGGGGCTTGATGGGGAAACTGTAAACTCATCATCCGCCTGCGATGTCCTATCGCAGCAGACAATTGATGAATTAAATAATATGCTGTCTGATTCAGGAGTGAAACTTAATAATGATATCTCAGAAACTTCTGTGAAGGAACTTATTAACCAGCTTGCTGAAAATAATAGTCTTAATTCTGATAATTTTCAGAAAATTATCAATTCAGGAAGCTTCAGAGAGATTCTTCATGCTGTAATTAATGATACAATGAAGCTTACTCCTAAGGATATACAGGAAGGGGAGGAAGCTGTAAGCTCATATTATAAGCGTATAAGAAAAAATGTAGAGAATATTGAAAATTCACTGAAATCCGCAGGCGATTCAGCTCCTGAACTTTCGAAGAGTCTTTCTGATATAAAAAGTAATATTGATTTCATGAATGATCTTAATAAGAATATGACATATTTTCAGATGCCGGTTAAATTTTCGAAAAGTGAAGGTAATGGGGAACTGTATGTATTCACTAATAAAAAGAATCTTGCCAGAAAAACAGATAATATAAGTGCAATGCTTCATCTGGATATGGATAATCTTAAATCAATGGATATATATGTTAATCTGTCTGGAGGTAACAATGTTTCAACTAATTTTGTCCTGGAGACAGAAGAACTGCTTGATTTTGTGTATCAGCATATAGACAGGCTTAATGCCAGGCTTGAAAAACTTGGATATAATACACATTTTGAAATGAAGGTAGCAGCTGATTCTTCAGACCGTCTTGATTTTGTTAAGGATTTTATAGAAGCAGAGGCAAGACCAGCTGCAGGTGGACAATACATATTCGATGCAAAAGCATGACAGCTTTATCTAAAGAAGGAGCAGCATATGGAGAAAAAGAATAATGATGATAAGCCCAAAATAGCAGTTGCACTTGAATACACTCCGGGGGAACAGGCACCAAAGATACTTGCAACAGGACGTGGATATATTGCTGAATCAATTATTGAAAAGGCCGGAGAGGCTGATGTTCCTATATATGCAGATTCTAAGCTTGCTGATACTTTATCAAAACTTGAAATAGGAGAAATGATTCCTCCAGAACTATATACCGTAGTTGCAGAAATTCTTGTATTTGTAGATGAATGCGATAAGATTAAAGGGAAAGTGGGTAAATAATGGCTGTTAATAAAAGAGCTGCCGGCGCAGATAAAGAACAGCTTGCTGCCAGATATCTTGTTGATAATGGGTATACTGTTCTTGAACGGAATTTCCGCAATAAAACAGGTGAGATAGATATTATCGCAAAGAAAGATAATTATATTGTATTTGTTGAGGTCAAATACAGAAGTAATAACAAATACGGATATGCAGTTGAAGCTGTAAATTACAGAAAAAAGCAGATAATAATGCATGTTGCACAATTCTATATGGCAACAAGATATAAAAGCTGTGATATACCATGCCGTTTTGATGTCATAGGAATAGATGGAGAAACAGTAACACATATTAAAAATGCATTTTAACAAGGATTATAATCATGAATATTAAATATATTGATACAGGAACACTTTATGAAGGATTAAAAGGAGCTGTGGTTAATAATTCCACAAGAATATCACAGAAGAATGGAATTCCTTATATTGAGTTTACACCATTTGATGAATTTGACTGGGTCACTCTTCATTTTTCAACAAGAGATGGTGGAGTGAGCAAAGGAATATATTCAAGCATGAATTTTTCTTTTGACAGGGGCGATGATTATGAAAATGTATATAAGAATTATGAACTGTTTCTTGATACAATGAATATTAAGCCTGAAAACTGTGTTTGTACAAAACAGACACATACTACCAATGTGATTGCTGTTGATTATAATATGGCAGGAATGGGACTTACAAGAGCAAGAAATTTTGATAATGTTGACGGACTTGTAACTAATAAACCCGGTCTGTGTCTTATTACATATTTTGCAGACTGTGTACCTGTATATTTTATTGATCCTGTAAACAGATGCATAGGTGCATCACATTCAGGATGGCGTGGAACGGTTGCAGATATAACACATGAAACGGTACAGCTTATGAACAGAACTTATGGGTCAAAGCCAGAGGATATTCATGCATTCATAGGACCATCAATATGTCAGGACTGTTATGAGGTTGATGAAGCAGTTGCAGAAAAGTTCAGAAGTGCTTACAGCCAGAATGAAATCGGTATGATACTTTATCATACGACAGGAGATAAATACCAGCTTAATCTTCAGGCGGCTAATTATTTTAATATGATTCATGCCGGAATAAAACCTGATAACATAGGTATATCTGATATATGCACAAGCTGTAACAGTGACTGGCTCTTTTCGCACAGGGCTTCGCATGGAAAACGTGGCGTTTTGTGTGGATTCATGAGTATATGCAGATAATATAAAAAGCCAGAACAGATGTTTTATTGATAATCTGTTCTGGCTTTTTATTATTATTTGTTGTGTTCCTGTTTGTATCTGGCTCTTAATTCAGCTTCCTCAGAAGAAAGCTTTGCCCGGCTTTTTCTGCCAACCCTGGTTATAAGCAGATATATTGCTGCAAGTATAGCAATAGGAATAGCTGCTGTAAGTATTGTCGATAAAGTCTCTGTAAACACACCGTTTTCAAATATGGATTTCTTCACATCTGTATACTGGGCTGAATTGATTATGTATCTGATGTCATTAATCATCTCATCAGTGATTTCATTATCCTTCGACTGAAGAGAATACATATATATATATCCGCGTGCTACGGTGTAGTATTTTCTTGTATAAATTGTCTGCTTTTCGTCTGATACAGATGTAACCTCTGTCCTGAAATATGGACGGTCGTTAATTATATCTATAGCCTTGCCTGTCATTGTCTCTGTCAGGCCATCTTCCTGTTTGGCATTCTCTGAGTCAATATACTGCAGGAACATGCCGCTTAACTGATTCTCATCCAGTTCATCAAGGTTGGAAAGTGATGAGCCTGCTTTCATTCCGACAACAGCAATTTCATAAGAAATGTCTTTTGAAAATGCTTCGAGATATATATTAGATGCTTTCATTGAGTTTTGTACTTCATTGGAATCCTGTGCGCCAATATCCTTAAGATATGCATTATTGCCTGTTGTTGTCTGCGTAAAGCATATCAGTTCCTCAGGAACTTTTAATTTTAAATCAATTGCAGAGAACTTATAAGATGCATCTGCTGCCAGTGCAGTAAAAGATGGAAAAATAATTGCCGATATAAGAACCAATACCGGAATAAATGTTAATTTTTTGCGGGAAAATTTCACAAAAACACCTCCTAAAGTGCTTAAAATCAATATTTTGTATGATATCACAGTGCTTTACAAAAAGCAATTAAACTGATATTATATTATAGATTGCGTGTATTAATTTTTTGTAAATTTGCTATAAGAGCAAGGAGGAATTATGAGTAAACCAATAGTTGCTGTTGTCGGAAGACCTAATGTTGGTAAATCAACATTATTCAACAGTCTGTGCGGACAACAGATTTCAATAGTTAAAGATACACCGGGTGTTACAAGAGACAGAATCTATGCCGAGGTAAGCTGGCTAAACCACAATTTCACACTTATAGATACAGGGGGTATAGAGCCGGATACAGGTGATATTATTCTTTCACAGATGCGCGAACAGGCTGAAATTGCCATTGAAACTGCGGATGTAATTATATTTATGACTGATGTTAAGCAGGGGCTTGTAGATTCAGATTCTAAGGTTGCTGATATGTTAAGACGTTCACACAAGCCTGTTATTCTTGTTGTCAATAAAGTAGACAGCTTTGAAAAGATGATGCCTGATGTATATGAATTCTATAATCTTGGAATTGGAGAACCATTTCCTATATCAGCCGTTAATAAGTTAGGTTTTGGTGAAGTGCTTGATGAAGTGGTGAGTCATTTCCCAGAAGGTTCAGATACTGATGAAGAAGATGACAGACCTAAGGTAGCTATAATAGGTAAGCCTAATGTTGGTAAGTCATCAATCATCAATAAGCTTGTAGGCAAGAACAGAGTTATTGTATCTGATATTGCCGGTACAACAAGAGATGCTATTGACACAGCTATCAAGTATAATGGCAAAGAATATGTATTTATTGATACAGCGGGACTACGCCGTAAGAGCAAGATTAAAGAAGATCTGGAGCGTTTCAGTATCATAAGAACTGTTGCAGCAGTTGAAAGAGCTGATATTGCAATTCTTGTTATTGATGCTACGGAAGGTGTTACAGAGCAGGATGCCAAGATAGCCGGAATAGCGCATGAAAGAGGCAAGGGTATTATTATTGCTGTTAACAAATGGGATGACATAGAGAAGAATGACAAGACTATCTATGAGTTTACGAATAAGATTAAAGATACTCTTGCATTTATGTCATATGCTGAGATTATATTTGTTTCTGCCAAGACAGGTCAGAGACTTAATAAAATATATGAATTAGTTGATCACATTGTTGATGCACAGACTATGCGTATTCCTACCGGTGTGCTTAATGAAATTCTTACAGAAGCAGTTGCAATGAAGCAGCCACCTTCAGATAAGGGTAAGAGACTTAAAATCTATTACATGACTCAGGTTTCGGTAAAACCACCGACATTTGTTATGTTTGTTAATGATGTAGCACTCACACATTTTTCTTATACAAGATATATAGAAAACAGAATAAGAGAATCATTTGGATTCAGAGGTACATCTATCAGATTCATCAACAGAGAACGTAAGGAGAAAGAGTAATGTTATTTAAAATAGGTGTTCTTATATATGGATATTTTGCCGGAGCACTCATTCAGGCAGGATACTGGATGGGAAAGTTCAATAAGATTGACATCAGGGATTATGGCAGTGGCAATGCGGGAACTACTAATGTTATGAGAACTCTTGGCAAGAAAGCTGGAATTGCAACTTATCTGTTAGATGCATTTAAAGCAGTTATTGCTGATATATTGATACATTTTCTTATAGTACCACATACTGCAATTCCGGAAATGCTTTTATTTCTGTATTGTGGTCTTGGAATCGTGCTTGGACATAATTTTCCGTTTTACCTTAAGTTTAAGGGGGGAAAGGGAATAGCAGCATCTTCAGGTGTTGTTATAAGTCTTATGCTTTTTCCTAAGTACTGTTTTATGTTTACGTTTTTTGGTATTGTCTTTTTTGCACTTGTAGCCAGGATAAGCCGTTATGTTTCACTTGCCTCACTTATAGGTATGGCAATGTTTTTTGTTGAATTTCTTATATGGGGATTCTTAGGCTGGCTTCCATTAAATGGAACAGACCTTGTTGAAGGCACTGTTATTGTTTTCGCTCTTGCAGCACTTGCATTTATCAGACACCGCAGTAATATTGTAAGACTGGTTCATGGAACAGAACGGAAAATCGGTGAAAAAAAGAATTAATTTTTGATGCGCTTATGCGCAGATTGGAGTATAATTATGGCAAATGTAAGCGTTTTAGGAGCAGGAAGCTGGGGCTTAGGTCTTGCTTTACTTCTTAATAACAACGGACACAATGTAACAGTATGGTCAGTATTAAAGGATGAAGTTGCTATGCTTCAGACTGAAAGAGAACATAAAAGATGCCTTCCTGGTGTAAAGATTCCTGACAGTATTACTGTTTCAGGAGATACAGAGAATGTAATTGGCAGTGCAGATGTACTTGTACTTGCAGTTGCATCTCCTTATACACGTTCTACTGCAAAGATGATTGCACCTTTCGTAAAGGAAGGACAGATTATTGTAAATGTGGCAAAAGGGGTTGAGGAACATACTTTATTAACACTCTGCCAGATTGTAGAAGAGGAGATTCCTTGTGCCAAGGTTGCAGTTTTATCAGGACCAAGCCATGCTGAAGAGGTAAGCCGTGGCATTCCTACAACATGTGTCATAGGTGCACATGAAAAGGCAACAGCTGAATATTTACAGAATATTTTTATGAGTGATGTATTCAGGGTGTATACAAGTCCGGATATGCTGGGAATATGTATAGGTGGCGCATTAAAGAATGTTATCGCGCTTGCCGCAGGTATTGCAGATGGGCTTGGTTATGGTGATAATACTAAAGCTGCTCTTATAACAAGAGGTAATGCTGAGATAACAAGACTTGGTGTTGCGATGGGAGCTAATCCTCATACTTTTGCTGGCCTTTCAGGTATTGGTGACTTAATCGTTACATGTGCAAGTATGCACAGCCGTAACAGACGTGCAGGAATCCTCATAGGTAAAGGATACACCAAAGACGAGGCTATGAAAGAAGTTCAGATGGTAGTAGAAGGTGTGTTCTCTGCAAAGGCAGCGTTAGAACTTTCTAAGAAATATAATATTGAGATGCCGATTGTAGAGCAGGTTAATAAGGTGCTTTTTGAAGACAAACCTGCTGCTGAAGCTGTTAAGGAACTTATGTTAAGAGATAAAAAAATAGAGATTGATAATTCTGAATGGAAGTAATCAGTCTGTATTAACAGAGGGGGAAAACTGATGGCTCATATTAAAAATCTATCGAACAGAGCATACATTTCGGGCAGTCTTAAAGACAAACTTTCAAGATTTGAGATGTATAGATACAGCTTTATTTATGCGCCTACAGGATATGGTAAATCCAAAGTAATAAGGACTTTTTTTAAGAATTACCCAGGGTATACTGTTTTATGGATAGATGCAGAAAGTTCCAGAGAGATTTTTTGGGATAATTTCTGCAATGCTGTCAAAATGTTTGATAATACATTGGCTGCAGCTTTTAAGAAAATTGGATTTCCTGATTCGGATTATGCTATTAATGAAGTTATTAATCTTTTATCTATTATGAATTCAGAGAAATTCTCTGCTCTGCTTGTGATTGATAACTTTGATGATATATTTGATGACAATATGTGCAGAATATTTGCTGCATCATATTTATCAACCGCAGTAGGATTGAGATATGCATTTATATTAAAAAAATTAACTAATCAGAGTATTATTAATCTTATAACTAAGGATGATGCGTTGGGAATCACAAAAAAGGATTTTGCATTTTCACAGGAAGATATTGAAGATTATTTCAGGCTTAATGAAATTATTCTTGATAAAGAAACTTCTAAAGATATATTTAATAAAACTCTGGGATGGCCATATGTAGTACATCTATACATGGAAGCCTATAAGAATAAATATACCGATGCAGATAAGACTGTGCTTGATAAAGCGTATACATTTATTGAAAATAATGTATGGCTGGAGTTGTCTGATGATGAAAGACAATTTCTTGCTACCATGAGCGTATTTTCAAGCTTTAATCTTAACCAGTGCATGAAGCAGACTTTTTTAGAAGAAAAAATGTGTCTTAAACTTCTTAATTCAATTCCGTTAATTAATTATGATGAGCATACAAGAAGGTACAGCTTTAATCCTATGTTTGACGGATTCATTCTTCAGGTTCTTGACGAAATGCCTGTTGATGAAGTTACTAAGATTGCACTCAGAGCTGCTGATACGAATCTTGATGATGGTAATTACTTTGAAGCGATGAAGCTTTACAGCCACTCAAAGGAATATAGGAAAATATATCAGCATAATATTGATTTTATAGATATATATCCTTATGTAATTAAGCAGAATAAAGATGTATTTACGGACATTGCCAATCACTACTGGGATATAGAAAAAGAGGGACATTATGAATTTTCTTTGATTATATGTTTCTCACTGCTTATGTTTAATGAGAAGCATATGGTTGAAACTCTTCTTACGGATATAACATCAGATATCTGTAAGGATTCAGTTTTAAGTGACAACAAGAAGAATTCTTACATGGCGGAGATACAGTTTATAAAAGCTTTTACAGAATATAATGATTTTGGAAAAATGAGAGAAGGTTTTAATATTATTCTTTCTATTTCTAAATCACCTGTAAATATAATTGCCGGTGGCTTTCCATTTAATTATGAATGCCCTTCAATTATGATGTTATATCACAGACAGTCTGGAGCACTTGATAAGGAACTTGAAACGCTTGAACAGTGTGCACCTGATTATTACAGAATAACGAATGGTCATGGAAAAGGTTTTGAAGCTCTGATGCGTGCTGATGTTTTATATAACAGAGGTGACCTTGACGGAGCTGAGATTCTCTGTCAGAAAGCAATATATATGGCAGACAGCCGTAATCAGTATGCTATATACATTGCTGCATATTATATTCTTGCAAATATAGCACTCTACAGAGGATTTAATGATCAGTATAAGGAAAATATGCACAAAATTGAAGCTGTGGCAAGAATGGATACCCGAAAATCCAAATCGCTTGAAAAGCTTTCGGATATATGCCATGCATGTATGTATTCTGATATAGAACAGCAGGATAAAATTGCTGCATGGATTAAAGACCAGAAAAAGATTGAAGATTCCGTTAATTTCTTCTCTCTTAGTTTTGTTAATATTGTGTTTGGAAAATATCTTATACTTAATCGTGAGTATCATCATTTTCTTGGTATAAGCGGTCAGCTTTTAGGACTTAACAATCTTTTTTCTTATATCCTTCCACAGATATATACATATATATATCTTGCAATTGCGAATAAAGAAACAGGTGAGACAACTAAAGCCCATAAGTTTCTTAAAGAGGCCATAAAGCTTGCTGAACCAGACAGAATATATATGCCTTTTGTACATAATTACAGCAGCATATCTGAGCTTATGGCAGAAACTGTTATAAGCCATGATAATAAAGGCTTTATCAGAAATGTTATAAAGATTTCAAAGGGTTATGAAAAAGGGGTTAAATTAATAAAAAAAGCTGGACATGCCCTTGCAGATTATGGACTTACTGTACGTGAGGCAGATGTTGCAAAGCTTGCAGCACAGAGATTTTCTAATAAAGAAATTGCTGAACAGCTCTTTATTGCTGAGAGTACTGTAAAGTCCAATATGAAAGTTATATTTAATAAACTGCAGATTAATTCTCGTGCAGAATTAAAGAATTTTTTTGAATAAAATATAAAGGAACTGATATTATGAGAGTAATAGCTGGAATTGCCAGAAGCATGCCTTTAAAGGCTGCTGAGGGTGACAACACAAGACCAACTACTGACAGAATTAAAGAAACATTGTTCAATATGTTACAATCAGATATTGCAGGATGCAGGTTTCTTGATTTATATTCAGGAAGTGGTGCGATAGGTATTGAGGCGTTAAGCCGTGGTGCAAAAGAAGCCGTTCTTGTAGAAAATGCAAGACAGGCAATAGCTGTTATTAAAGATAATCTTACATTTACAAAACTTTCCCCTAAGGCTGTTGTAATGGAACAGGATGTTTTGTCTGCAATAAACAGATTATCAGGCAGCGGAGTATTTGATATTATATTTATGGATCCACCTTATGGAAAAGACTATGAATATGACGTATTACTTGCATTATCACATTCGGATATTGTAGACAGATATACAATTATTGTAATTGAGGAGGCTCTTAATGTGCCTTTGGATTATATTGATGAATGTGGATTTGAGACTGTAAAGATTAAGAATTATAAAACTAATAAGCATATTTTTATACGATTAAAGGAGAGTGAATAACTGTGAAAAAAGCGATTTATCCAGGAAGTTTTGACCCGGTGACATTAGGACATTTGGATATAATCAGGCGTTCAGCAAGTCTTGTTGATCATCTGATAGTTGGCGTTTTAAATAACAGTACCAAAACACCATTGTTTTCAGTGGAAGAGCGTGTTAATATGTTAAGAGAAGTGACAAAGGATCTGCCTAATGTTGAAGTATTAAGCTTTAGTGGATTACTGGTGGATTTTGCTGCAGAACATAACGTTTCTGTGATAATAAGGGGATTAAGAGCTGTCACTGATTTTGAATATGAG